>Ga0214545_1003416_pt1 | contig 30335 bp, 14 predicted proteins | sample CNSS4metaG_FD_160064 | JGI IMG/M metagenome (GOLD analysis project Ga0214545, IMG submission 160064) | Root nodule microbial communities from cowpea collected in UCLA plant growth center, Los Angeles, California, USA - CNSS4 | ecosystem: Host-associated > Plants > Roots > Nodule | place: USA...
TATATTTTTTATATATATATATATATATATATATATATATATATATATATATATATATATATATATATATATATATATATATATATATATATATATACACGTATGTATATCTATGGATGCATATATGACCTAATTTGCTAGCGATCATATCTGATACACATATTATATCAGTGCCTCATATGTTATGATGAATATTAAAAACATTTCACATTTATATTTTTTATTTTACATTTTTTTCCTAAATAATAGAAAGATTTATAAAAAAACAAAATTTTGTGATGAAAACACATAATTATGTCATTGAAAATAGAAACGACACATTTCTTTATTTAGTTAAAAAGAATAAATTATATTTATGATTTGTTTTAAATTCAACAAATTGATACAACATTAATATTTTTGAACCAATTCTCAGTTTAGATTTGCTTACAAATATTAATAATAATCATCTCACTTTTTAGAGGAATTCCCTAAGATAATCCAATTCTTAATAAATGTATTATTTTTATTGACACATAAGAAGTAATTAATTTAGAGAAAAATGAAAAAAAAAATCTTCTTTAAACTAAAAATACCATCCCTTTTATTTATTTATTATAAAATATAAAACTATAGTGTCTTGAATTCACATTAACTAATCAAAGTTAAGAGAAAAAAAATAAAACTAATATGTAACCGTTTGAATTTAGATGACGATGTTGTTGATGCCATGTAATGAATGAACACGTGGCTATAGATTCCAAGCATGGATAGGGAATTAGGGCATTCACAGTTTATGAAAAGTCACGGGCAAATAGTTAATGATGTCAAACACTGTACCTTCCTCCATGCGTATCTTACTGTCACATGCAAACCCCACACACTCTTACTCTTACTTTTTTTTCATGTTTCTACAAATTCATACAATGTTCTTAGAACAGCCAAAACAATATTCACCTTTATTCAATTATTCGTAGATAACTCTCGTTTAATAGGACGCACACCTCAAAAAATATGTTTTCTCTGCATTTTTTTAAACAGAACAAAAAAAGTTGTAAAAGTGACCGTTAGACGAGGAATCGATTATCACAGCCTATAAATTCTGAATGCACCCCCAATTCATCTGTTCTCACTCTCCCTCGTTGCACATTCCATCTGGTTTTTTTCTTCACACGCATTTCATTCTCTTGCAAGCTACAATCTCTCTGTAGTGCTTTCCAATGCTACTGTAGTGTCATCTTATGGCTTCTCTCTCCATCTTCCAAATGTTTCTGCTTTTCAGTTCTTGCATATTATTATTGCATGCAACAACTGTGACATGCACAACCTACCGGGTAATCACCGTCGACATTAACGGCGGAGGCCATTTCCGATCAGTCCAAGCCGCCGTCAATGCCGTCCCGGACAACAACACAATGAACGTCGTTATTCAGATAAGCCCCGGATATTACATGTACATATCATTCTTCTTCTACTGATTATTATTTCATAAGCATTGCATTTACTTAAAACTTAAATGTACGTGGTTAATTGTGCTTAGTATTTTGTTCTGCACTTTTGAAACACATTTTTTGTTTATTTATGACAGTGAAGTGTTTGGTTTTGTTTGCGCAGAGAGAAAGTGGTAGTGCCCGTGACGAAGCCGTACGTTACATTCGAAGGAGCGGGAAGAGATGTGACGGTGATAGAATGGCATGACAGGGCCAGTGACCCTGGTCCCAACGGCCAACAATTGCGTACTTACAGAACAGCTTCTGTTACAGTTTTTGCCAACTTTTTCTCTGCTAAGAATATCAGCTTCAAGGTAACTTTTCATCTCTTCCATATGCTATGCATTGTCATTATCAATGCATTTATTACCAGTTACCCACTTTTTGTTTGCATCTCTAAAGATTCCTTTTAACTTAACATCATAAGAGTTTCAACAAATTTTACAGCATCTCTTAACTTTTGCTTTTTCAATCAAAAAATATTTCAAAGGAACTGAACAAAATCCATTCTTTTCTGTTTGTAAAGAAGGGGAGAGAAAAACATTCCCTACCCATTTGTACGCGTTTCACAAAGTAGGGTTCTAATAACTTTCTTTTGTTCTGGGAAAATGTGGAGTTTGATGAGAAAAACTTGATGATATATGATTATAAAGTCAATAATGGGTCCATGAGCATATACTGCATTGCATGAATTAACCACTTTATACTATTACGAGCGTTGAATTTGTGGAGTGCGATTATTCCTTTCGGCCAAAAGTTTAGAAGCAGTCAATAAATTAATATGAAACGGTGCAGAACACTTCTCCGGCGCCGATGCCGGGAATGGAGGGGTGGCAAGCGGCGGCGTTTCGCATTTCCGGGGACAAAGCTTACTTCTCCGGCTGCGGGTTCTACGGTGCACAAGACACTCTCTGCGACGATGCTGGCCGTCATTACTTCAAAGAATGTTACATTGAGGGTTCCATCGATTTCATTTTTGGGAATGGCAGGTCTATGTACAAGGTAATATTATTAATTTCATTTACCTATGTTTCAGTATTTTATTCTACATGCTACCATGCACCCTTTAATTTTTATCTTTTGTTGTCAGAACAAAATTGTTTTTCTCATACTGTTCTTATATTATATTTGATGAAACATGAATTTCATTAAATTATTATTTCATCTTTTTCATCCACTTTCAGAAAGCACTCTCTAGCGGTTTTTTAAGTTTGCTAGGGAGTTTAGTGGTGCACGACATGGTTTGCATGAAAAAGGATTTGAGCTTTTTGCCACTTTGCCATTTATAAATAAATTAAACTTCTGTATACACTCATTATCATTACGCTTTTTATGGTAAAAAATATTTTTCGATTGACAAAAACCTAACACGTTAACCTCTAATATTTTTTTACCATTAAAAGAAAATATCAGATCATTGATTATGTGTTATATAATCAATTTTATTTAGCTTACATTATGTTTTATCTTTGCCCTGTGTGTGCATGTGTGCAAAATGCTCTTTCAAAATTAAAAAAAAAATAATAATAATAAACCCAACAATTATTCCACTCTAGTTTTTCTTCTAGCCGAGCGCAGATTTCTAATAACTTTTACAGCTTCATTGTTTTGGCTTTTTGTTTGAAATTTCGTACCTAATACTCACACGTGACTTCATTATGTGCTCTTTATTCTCAAAGCTTTTTCCATTTTTTTAATTTAATAGTACGTACTTTCTTATTTTGATCATTTTCTATTTTCTTAAACTTTATTTAATAGAGTAAAATTATATACAAAATTATTATTTCTATCTAGAAAAAATACAAAAACGAAACCCAAGTGAAATTTATAACTTTGGTTACCGATAATAAAATAATGATAGCATCAAATGTTTCAAAGGTATAGCATATGATGAATATATTTTTCTAACAATATAATTGCCAGTAGTTTATCTTCTTCATTCATTTCGTACCAAAAATTAATTTGTCGAAGTTTAAATGAGCATAAATAAATCAATTATCTGTTGCACATTACGAATGCTTTCTTAGTTTATCTTTTTAAATGTTTTTTCACAGACGTTGTTCTTAATAATTAAAGTTTTAGTTATTCTAACATAGAGTGTTTCGAATTTAGTAACATTTTTCAAGACATCAACAATATTGAGTTAACAATTTCACAATATGTAATAAAATCATCCTGATATCAGAGTTAATAAAAAGTTATCATTAAAGGCTAAAAGCAAAAAACAAAAAAAAAAAAGAATCAAATAAAAAATAAAAAGGAACCAAAGCAAAAACATTATTCTATTATAAGATCAACAAGTTAATTATGCCAAAAAATAACTACTTGAAAAAATTACACTAAATATTGATAAATATAATTTTATCTATAATTTTTATATACTTGTTTATTTTTTGTCTTTTTTATCACACCATATATTATATAAAATTATCTTTTTTTATTCTTTCTAAATGTATATTAAGTGTTGATGGCATTAATCATTTTTCTTATATAGTTGGACGATCTAACAGCATCGTTTGGTTCAGGATTGCAGGCTACACTCAATTGCCACGAGGTTTGGGTCAATCGCAGCCCAAGATAGGAGATCCCCACACGAGAAAACAGGCTTCGCATTCGTACGGTGCAAGGTGACAGGAACAGGCCCAATTTATGTGGGCCGTGCAATGGGCCAGTACTCTAGGATTGTCTACGCTTACACCTACTTCGACGACATAGTTGCACATGGTGGTTGGGATGATTGGAACACTTCCTACAATAACAAGTAAGACCTAACAATATTCTAGTCATATTAAATCATACACTTTTCTTTCTGTCATCCACCATCATTTCTCAAAACCATACTTCATACTATATAATCATCTTATTATGGTATGTTTGTAACACTTTGTCTTGATTTGGGGTGTTTAGGACTGTGTTCTTTGGAGTGTACAAATGCTGGGGACCAGGTGCTGCGGCTATACGTGGAGTCCCATTAGCCCAAGAGCTAGATTTTGAATCTGCCCATCCATTCCTGGTCAAGAGTTTTGTCAATGGGAGACACTGGATCGCACCCTCTGATGCTTAGCTAATGCAGAGAGCCCCCAAAACAAGATATTGCACAGCTTTAGTCTACCCAATAGCATTGTTGTCATTTTCTCAAATTTTTTGTCTAGTGTTTAACCATAGGAAATTCATTCATTCAATCTTTAATAAGATTTGTACACTGTATACTCTTCTATCACTTTTCAAATGCCATATCTTGATTCTTTTATTATGAATAAATTTCATTTCAGTGTTTATCAGTTTGTTTTACTGCAATGTTAGGGGGAGGGGACTTTACACAAAACTCATTCAAAGGATTTTGGTGTTTGAATATTTGATAATATATAGACAGAATGGCTAGTTATGGCATCATTTACTAGTAAGTCCTTTACAGAAAGAACAATTCGTGTATCTTACCTATAAATCTAGTAATCTACTGGTGCTTTTCAGCCTTGCCAATACCTTGTCATTACTCATTATGTAGGAAATGAATCTCAACAAATCAGAAAGCAAATTTTGTTTGCAACTAACAACTCGTGATATAATTTCCAGCAGAAAATATTGATAGACATGCCTTTGTCATATAAAACCTTAGAAGGAGACTAATTGTGATTTCCTCGTAACCTTGTCGTGAGTAGGGGAAAACATTGTAGCACATAAAACTATCTTATTCTGACAAGTGAAAATCAAATATTCCTAAGAACCTGTAAACCATCAAAGAGACTGGTAAATGACAAGAATTGCTTCACATTATGCAACAGTTTTGCTGACCTTCAAGCATCTCTGGAGATCTGCAGGAGAAAATGTTCACATCAGTTGATGCACATACAAGAAGAATGTGTTTGAAAACTACAAGATACAAAAAAAAAATGGTAGTGATAAGTTTCAGAATGACAATGGATGCTGCCAGATAACCTGTTTTATTTTTAAAAAATATTTATTGGAAAGCATCCTCAAGGGAGAGGGGAATAGGTATCCTAGGGAGGATCAAAGCTTAGATATGGGAGTTTCATTCCTAAACTGGGAGCAAGTCAATTCTACATAAAATCGTAGCTTTTATATGATGATTCAATACCCATTTCAGCAGTAGTAATTCACCGCAAGTTAGATCACTGAGTTAGCACTAAAATAAATGCGACAGATTTTAGAGATTGTACAAAGCCATTTATTTTATTAGCCAGTATTGATTATCAACATAAGTGAGAACTGATACATTGAGCTTCACCCATAAATAACAGCTATAAAATCAACATACACCTCTTACGTAAAATTGCAAGACAAACCATTAATCTAGTCCAGAGTTTAGAAAGATAAAAATAATCCATGCAAATTTTCACGAGGGTCTTATTGAAAAAAAAAAAGTAAACAATGATAAATACAAGTTCATAGTGCGATAAAAAACACCAATTAATAACCAAGGGAACTTACATCTGGCCAAGACTCGCTAAATCGAAATCGGGAGCAAGCTCCTGGACGATTTCATTTGGTGGTTGTCCACATTCTTGCATTTTCTGCATGAGCTCGACAATCCTGTTAAAGTTTCCGGCATCATTATCGTAAACTTCATTCAGGTTTCGTATCAATTCATATTGGTGTGCGTAACGTTCATATTCTTCTTTGCTTAAGCTAGATTTGTGATCTTCCAGCCACTTAGGATATTTTTCTGCTATTTCTTTCATTGGTTCGTGAAGAATCTCTTTTGACAGAAGTTGCTGCATCATGGTCTCCACAATAGATTCCATGTCCTATAAAATAATAATAATTATAACATTATTAGCATTAAATCCAGGAAAGGAAATCAAGATACGGTATTCCCATGATGAAAACTTAAGAAATAGCACCATAAATAGTAACAATATCTTTGATGCCCTTAATTACTTGCTTCCTAAGTAAAAAATTATAGCCAAAAAATGGCAAATTGTTTGGTCTAGTTTGGTTAGCTTCACATATTTAACACAAGATATAATAGCGGCTATGTTTGTATATGAAAAGAAGTATTCCAAGCCTCAATTTCTGCTTTGCTTGGCCTATCATCTATCACCAGTCTCTTTTCCGTGCAGAGCTCAGCAAAAGGATAAGTATGTTGGAGATCCAAGTGTGAGTCTAAGTCTCACATTGGGTAGAAATGATAAAGTGAAGCACTATATAAGAATAAAGACCCATAAACTCATTGCCTTAAGGTTTTGGGTTGAGAGTGGTGTCATTGCCTTATGTGATTGGACTCAGGTCTCATTGGTGTTGTGTCTTCCCAGTGAAACCTCCTTTGTAAACCTAACAAGTAGTATCAGAGCCTTGAAATTGACTCAAACGAGTACAGTATAGTCCAGACGAGTATATTATAGGCATGTACTCGTGGTTGGAAATGCTTCCGCTAGAGGGGAGTGTACCAATGTGGTTGAAGGGACTCACCCTTGAGGGGGAGATTGTTGGAAATCTAAGTGTGAGTCTAAGTCCCACTTTGGGTAGAATGAGAAAATGGAGCACTACATAAGAATAAAGACCTATAAACCCATTGCCTTAAGGTTTTGAATTGAGAGTGGTGTCAATGCCTTATGTGGTTGAACTCAGGTCTCATTAGTGGTGTCTCCCCAGTGAAATCCCCTCTATAAACCTAACAACATAAAAGTTCGTACAGTTCAAATCTCTCTTACTTTTTGTTCTCTTGATTAATAGATTCCAACTTTAATTCTTCATTTAGTTTTGAACTTCTTTAAGAAAAAGAGAAGTTATCAATTGAATACAAAAACCAAATCAAATAAGCTGTCATCATGACAAACAACATCCTTTGACACTAATTTTTAGAAAGTGAACTTTAAATCTAATTTAACTTCATAAAATTAGCATCAAGAGATTTGCACTCATTTACATATATATTTTGTCACATATTTGATTGATGTGGAATCTCCAAGAGTCATATACGAACCTGAGTTGTTTTATTAAAAGTAAGATCATTGCATTCAAATTTCCATAAAGGAAAAACTCGCCACGCATAAAATAAGGGCCAACATCTAGGCCAGGCTCAACTGAACTCGTAATTTCATGACATTCGGACTCAGAAAATACCAAACAGGTAAGTCATCACAACGGTACCAACCTAGATTTCTAAAGTCTGAGCAATTGGACTTTGTCATTACATAAAAATAAGTAAATCCCATGTTCAATTTAAATCATAAAGAAAGAGCACAAAGGAACAAAGTATATATATGAGCAATTCACCTTGATAAGGTAGGTTCTAGCAAGTACCAGTTCAAAAGTTCCTCACAGTTAGACCACTTAAAAATACAGGCTGTTAAAGTTGAGTCCCCTCCCCTCCCCACTCCTTCCCAAAGTATATCAATATTGCAAGTGAATATTTAGGAAATGCATGGAAACTTATTAAAGAAGCAGGAGGTACAACTCATAACTAATAAAAGTGGAACCTCCAAATTGATTTCTTTTTTATAGGAGTTTCAATAAAAGATCTCCAAAGGGATTATTGGAAAGAGTCTATAATCCACAAAATACAAACACAAGAATAAAGTCGTAGCACCTCAAGAGTGATGAACATTTGACTTTCAGGGAAAAATTGATTGAAGGTAATTGGGAATGTAGTGCTAATCTGATAGGCAATCAGTAGTAAAGAACATGCATGCAGAGGGCAAGGAGAGGATCAGATATAAATAAAATTGACTATAAATAAGAGTGAAAGCGAATTTAGCTATAAAGTTAGACATTGACTCAGTTATGAGAGAGGAGGTGACCCTCAAGCTACACTCATTCACGTAACTAGCAGTCAGCTTCTTGGTCACATTGAGTGATATCACCATACCATTTGGATTACCATATTTTTTTAATTCCGTTTATCTCTTTTCCTCCTCTTATGTATCAGTTGACTACCATAACATTGAGATGTCTATATGATGCCCCAATATGTATATGTGCAGTATAAAAGCACATTTTCAAAAAATAAAAATAAAAACCTCCGTACATTACTGATTTGCCTCTGATACACAACTATTGACAATTCCAGTACACAAAACCCAGGTTAGTGCAAACAAATATTAGTCCTTTAGCTCCAATATGTCTCTTTGATATATTATATTATATTAACTTGTGTGTGTGTGTGTGTACGTATCAGGGAAGTAGAGTATCTTATTGTGAGAAATGATAGGTATTCCAGTACACAAAACCCAGGTTAGTGCAAACAAATATTAGTCCTTTAGCTCCAATATGTCTCTTTGATATATTATATTATATTAACTTGTGTGTGTGTTTGTACGTATCAGGTAAGGAGAGTATCTTATTGTGAGAAATGATAGGAATATACACAGGAAACACCATAACAACCTGGTCCATAGTTCATCATCGTCCAAAGCAGCAGCAGACAAATTAATTGCTAAGAGGAAAAATGACAGTTGCCAAACTTAATCTTTCTTCAGATTTCAAGGGAATTATCAGTCTCCTGGAACAGAAGGCTGGTGTTTTTCCATACACATGGATCAAACCAAAGACCTAGGTTCCTTCCACTCAAAGCAAGAGTAAACAAACTTTGATGATTACTCAAATTCCATCTCAATGGGGTACGGATAGGTTTGAATAACCTGTATGCAGCCACAATTTTGGCAGCAACATCAAGGTTTTAGAGTTTCCACAACCACAACACAGCAATTTAAAACCCTATATCACCACACCGCGCCCTCTCACATATACAAACTGTTAGACTACATGAAGATGCAAAAAACAAAGCACAAAAACTGCCCCTAAAATCCATTACCGATTTTCACCTCAAAACTAGAGAACACAACAAACTTAAAGCTCGATGACAAGAGAAATTACTGAATAAGTAAATCAAGTACAAATTGATGCAAAGGAAGAAAAGGAAACAAAATAATAAAAAAATACCTGAGAGCCAGCAAGCTGCTCAAACTGTTTGACCCAATCTTCCATCAAGGCATCCTTCCCCAAATCATCAGCAGCAGGAGGGGTCATAGACTCCAGGCCCTTCACAGCCTCTCTGGTCTGCTCCCTCAGCTTGTTCAGCGCCTCCGCCACGTGGCTGTCCTTCGAAACCTTCTGCTTCCCCTTTTTCTTCGTTCTCAAATCAGGTAAACCCATGCCCAATCCCTGAACCCCCGACGGCAACGAAGGACTCTCGTTTTTGCTCGCAATTGCTCCCCCACTTCCAACACACAATTCAATTAACACAAACACACAAAGATTCAGTAAAACCAAAATAAATTAAGATATTGCAGAGTCGAAAAAGGGCGGAAACGATAACCTTGGAAGAGAAGGATTAAGGTTGAAGGACTGAAAATCATCCAAAGCACCTGAAATAATCGAATGAAACAGTCTCAGAAAGAGAGAAAAAATAATTTAACATCAGAGAAAGTTAGAGTGAGTGAGGAAGAAAGTACTATCGAGGAGTTGGTCGAGGTCTTGAGAAGAGTCAGCCATGGTTGTCACCGCCACACAACACTGCGGCTATGGCTAATGGAATCAATAAACTAACTATGCAGTGTTGTTTCTCATCCTATTCCAATTACATTGTTCTTGTCATTTACGATATCAATATTTTTTTTTTTCTAGATTTTTCAATTATATTATTATCATTCATTCATAATCATATCAAGTTTTTTCTTTTATCTAATTTCACTAGATTTTTTTCTCTTTTTTTCTCGCTTACGATGTATGTCCCACTCGTACCATTTAAATATATTATAACCGTTTTATTTCTTTTTTCTTATTACAAAGAGGTGTGTTGTTTATTTTTATGTATTTAAATGATTAAAATAAATGTATTAATAAATAAATTATAATATAATTCGAATTCATAATATAAATATTTTTTAATATACAAATTTTATTCTTTTAAATTACAAAGGAAAAATTAAATGATATGTTATTATTTTTAACTATTGGAACTTTAAACAGTAGGGATAGAGATTAAATATGAAGAAGACGACCTTGTACATTAAAAAGATTTTTATTATAAATTAAAAATATAAGTTGTACCGAAAAACAATTTTTATTATACATTAAAAAATGTCGATTCATTATTTAAGTTTTGTATCGTTGTAAAGGATTAAAATTTAAAAATAAAACAGAAAAAAGTTTTCTTCTTTTTTCTTTTACATTTACATTGTTGAATAAAACAATAAGTTGTGTGAATAATGTTTTTTCTAGACTTCTTCAAAAGCGTCTGAACTAATCATAAATAAATGGATAGTTTGTTGTTAAATATGATTAGGGACAAAGCTAGCTCAAGGATAAAATAAGTAAAATTACTTGCCTCTAACAAAAGAATGTCTAAAATAATTTACTATTAATATTTCTTCACTAATTAATTAATTATAAAATTATTTTTAAGCAAAATAGTCTCAAAAATAATATTTTGTACTAATACTCTATTAAATTAATATGTTTGAGATAAAAAAAAAACCTAAAAGATTATTTTATTACTAATATAGCTATATTATATTAAGGTTAAAATAATTTTTTGTTCCAATTTTTGTCAACTTTTGTTAAATCAATCAAAATTTTGTTTTTGTACTAAAATAGATTTCAATTTTCATCAATTTTGTTTAAATTGTTCATTTTTTTCTAATACTATTTAATTCATTAACAACCATGACCAATGACTATCATGTGTTCAATTTGGAAGATGTATTTTATATATTACTAAAACATGAGAACAAATATTGTATAAACTATTAGAAAGAATAACGAATTTCAATTTCACATCTAAATATATTAACTAAAAGTATACTTAGCATAAACAATGATTTGAACTAATTAATTGATTATTATATTATATAAATTTATATTTAGATGAAAATAATTTATTTTACTTTTTGTGAAAAAATTTTAAATCATGTTTGAAATTTTATTTTTTTAATTAATATAAAATGATTTAATGAGTATTCATTAAAATATTAAGTATTTTATAAATTTTAAATAATTAAAACCTAATATATTATAACAATTATGTGATAAATTCACTAATTTTCTAAATAAGTGGAGATTATATATTCACTTATACACACACAAACATCCTCTCTATATATAGAGAGGCATGCATAACAAATTATGGGTAACATTATAAGATTACATATATATTTAAATATTTGCAATTTAATTTAAGAAAAATATACAATCATATAACGATATTGTTTAAAGTGACAAACCCGTCATTATTTTAATTATTCAATATTTTTGAATCTTCATTTGATTATATTTTGTTTCATTCTATGTATAATTGAAATTTCATGCTAATTATGTAATATTGTTTTTTTAATTTAGTCTCAATTTAATCAAAATCAAAATCATATTTGATCTATACTTTTATTATATTAACAAAGAGATTTTTTGGTGTACACATTTTATTTTCAAATTTATCCTTTAAGTATTTTTTAAATTAAAATAATTATATTATCAATTTTATTCTTTACATACTATTTTTTGTTTTAAATTTAACAATTTTTTATTTGACAATTTTTTTTCTAAACTTTAACTATTCTTTTAAACTAAAATAACTAGTTATAATAAAAAATTGTCTAAAAAAACTATAAATTATTTAAATTTACTTTTGTAATTATAATAATAATAGCTTATTATTATTTTTATTATAAAAAAATTGAACAAAGGTATATTTAAAGAATGTATTTGACAAATATATAATATCATTCAGGTATCATAATTTTAGTTGTAATATAAGTGATATATTAAATGTGGAGATATTAACGAGTTAGATTGGACACCGATAGTATTTGTTCACTGTGTAGTGTCTGTTCACTGTTCAACTTGTAACAAAAAATTTCATTCATTACTAATATGATTGTTGGTCAGATACCTTTTAAGATAATAACTATGGAAATATAAATATATACCGATTAATATTTAAAAAATAAATATATTTTATAACATTTTGTAATAAAAGTTAAAAAAGTTTATAAAAAAACATAAAATATAATATAAATTAAATTAAATTTTAATTTTAATTAAATTTAACTTATTTTATAATAAAATGTAGATTAAATTTACTTTTAATTAAATTTAACCTAATAAAATATTTAATTTTCTTATATAATAAATATCTACCTGTACTCCGAACTATTCATAAATAAATATTAAAATATTTAATACTAAAATTATCCGTTGTGAATAGGGGTGGCAATGTGGGCCGGCCCGTCCCGCATAAGGCCCGCACACCGCGGACCGGCTCGCCCTGCCCCGCATATTTTATGCGGATCGCATACTCTGGCCCGCTCTGCATATACGTTGGCTCGCGGGGTGACCCACTTTTTATTTATTTATTTTTTTTTAATGATAAAACTTTTGATGTTTAAAAATTGGAAAACTTTAAGAAGTTCACAAATTAAGTAAAGACTTTGGGGAATTAGATGATAAATTAATAATTTAACATTTTCATCATATTCATACTATGACATACACAATGTATTCTTTAAATTTTAGCACATTAAAAATTACATAATACTTGTCTTTTCCAGTTATACAAAAAATTTGAAATATTAATGTAAGAGTCCATAAAAAAAGTAATTAATATATATAAGTGCAAGTTTTCTTTTTTTTTTAATTTTATGCAGACTTGCGGGTCGGCCCACGGGCTAGCCCATACGGACTTGCGAGCTTACTATCCTGGCCCGCCTCACGTTTTTTCTGCGGACCTGCGAGCCGGACCCGCGGACTAGACCCTAATTGCCATCCTATTGTGAACTGTATCCAAAATACTGTCAAACTATATTTAACGTCGCTAATTGAAAAACATTATTTATTTATATTAATTTATGATACAAACAATGAGTATTAATATTAATTAACTAATTAAAAGTTTGGATCAATTTAGCTGAAACCCATAAAAAAGAAATTAAGGTAGTTATAGGCGGTAAAAGGAACTGAACGGGGGATAAGACTTGTCGGAGAGTGAGTAGGGTGTGGTCGACGCACCAACACGCAAATGGCTGCTATCATTGGCGTTGGCGCCGCAAAAGCGATAACAATGGCAATAGCGGCGAGGCCTCTTCGCCTGAAACCTTACGCCGCAACAACGGCACTTGCTTTTCTCTCACTCCACAAATCTCTTTTCCTCCCTCCTTCTCCCTTCCCCTCCCGCCGCTCCTTCTGCGCGGCCGCTCTTCGAACCTCCGGCAGCAGAGTAGAACAGTTCCGCAAAAAGCTTAGGGTTTCCGAAATCAAAGAAGGCGATGGTGCCGACGTTCTCGGCCGCGACCTCGTCGTGCAGGGCTGGGTTCGCACGCTTCGCCTTCAGAGTAGCGTCACCTTCATCGAGGCAAGACATTAGACCGATTTCTATTGTAATTAGCCGGTATTTGCAATGCAATTGCTGATCGAGTAGATTGTTGATTGTGTGTAGATTAACGATGGTTCTTGCCTTTCTAACATGCAATGCGTGTTGAACTCCGAGGCTGAAGGTTACGATCAGGTGTGCTTGCTTTTTCTATCGTTTTTGTTTATGGTTTTATATTTAGGTTTGTGTGAATAAACTTATCGGGAATCAGTTACCAAGAACCAAATGAAATAAGATTTTGGGTAGTTTAAAATAGGCTCCTGCATAAGCGGAAAAGTAGCTTTTAGAAAACATAACTTGGAAGAATTCCTGCAAATTATTTTATATATAAGTTAAATTTAGTTTACAAAGTATATTTCATTTCTCCTTATTTTGTTCTCCTATATAAAAACTTTTGGAGAAGTTTATCAGGACAAACCTTTGTTACTATCACTCTTGAAGGTTTTGAGTTTGTTATTAGGTAGAATCTGGCTTGGTTACCACTGGTGCTTCCGTGTGGGTGCAAGGAGTTGTGGTGAAGAGCCAAGGATCCAAACAGAAAGTGGAGTTGAAGGTCAACAAAATCGTGCTGGTTAGTTCTCCCTCAATCGTAATAAAACAACCTCTCACCATTTTGCTCTCTTTTATCATATTTTTTTTTTTCGTTCATTAGTTCAAAGATTTTATCCATTTTAACATGTTTTTTTCATTTGCGTATATCCAGCATAATGTTGCGCAGGCTTCTACCATATATTGAAATTATAGCTGCTATTTTGTTTTTTTTTTCTTTTTCATACTTGGAACATCTTTTTTGCGTACGCAGGACCAGTGTGGACAGTCAGTCTCAACTGGCTGCATTATAGGTGTTTGCTTTGGTCTTTTGGTACTGCTTATGAAAACATTGTCTTTAAACTTTTAAACTTTTACTCTTTGCTCATTAACCACTATTTGGTTGTTTATTGACTCTAATTTCCTAACATGATTTAGATTTTAGACCACTAACTTCATTTTTGCTTTCATCATGCTTTCGCTTGTTTTTTTTTTTCCTGTTAGTGTAAATGACAATGAAAATGACAACTATTCTCTTGACGATAATCTTGTGACTAAAATTGCCATTGGTGCTGCAAGTGATTATAGTATATGGGATTTTATTTTCTCTTTTCATGGTCTTGCATTAGGCTCGTTACATGTTTCCTACTTGGTTCATTTAGATCTTTAACTCCAAGGTGACTCATGCAAGACTTTGATCTACAATTTCAGATTGGCAAAAGTGATCCCTCTTTTCCCATCCAAAAGAAAAGAGCCAGCAGAGAATTTCTAAGAACAAAAGCACATCTTCGTTCAAGGACAAATACTTTTGGTGCAGTAAGGTTTCCTATTTTGTCATATTCCTTTTTACCTTACCTTCTTATGCCTTTACTTAATCATGCAAAAGAACAATTCATTACTTTGCTTTAGTTTAAATAGTTATCTTAAATTTCTTCAAATATTGTTGTTTTTCATCTGTCGTGTTATGTGAAGCCACTTTTTGAACGATTGATTATGTAGCTGGTTTTCTTTATCATGAAGAATTTCTTTATATGCAAATAATGATTGGGGTGAGGGTAAGGGTGGAGGTAGGTGTCTCCAAAATTTGTTGCATTCTATAACTGGAGGTATTTCATTGGTGTTAATCATGCGGAGTGCGGAGTGCAAAAAGTACTCTGGCCTAACTAGCTTTATGTCTCTTCTTTAGTAGGAGTTTTAAGTAATGGTTTATTTGCTTAAAACTCTAATCATCAATAAATTTTAATCAACATCTTATCAATTGAATCCAGTGAAGCTACTTTGTAGCTTTTTTCAATTTATCTAGGAAGAGGGTGCTCAATCAGTTCATACCTCCAGAGGTTTATGCTCAAAGTTCATATAGTGGCAATGAATTTTTAGCTTATGGTTTTCAATTTCCTTCCCTCTATTTTTCGTTTACATATAATGTTTTTATTTTTATGTACTTTATGTACAAAATTCTGACTAGGGTATTAATTCATGTAACTTCTGTTACTATTTTTGCTTATGAAATTACCTTATTTTTTATTTTTACAATTATCGATATTTTTTGTCATACAAAACGAATTCAGGTTGCAAGGGTTAGGAATGCTTTGGCCTATGCTACACATAAGTTCTTCCAAGAAAATGGGTTTGTTTGGATCTCAAGTCCTATCATAACAGCTTCAGATTGTGAGGGAGCGGGTGAACAGTTCTGTGTTACTACTTTGGTATTTCCAATTCCACGATCTACTTCCAATTTATATGAATATTTTTGACCAAATTACATGTTGCACTTTGACTACTCAAGGATTAAATTCTTCTCTCATCTTCCCTGACTGGAAATTTGTTAGAAAACCATGGTTGTGTGGGAGCAGTCTTTCATTCAAAACTACTATGAATCCCACAAGAAAATAGTTCCTGAAAGTCACAGTAGAGCAAATTAAAGCCATTAAAAGTAAATGTTATGTGATCCTTTACTTTTATGCTGTGAGCAGGAGAACGTTTGGTTTTAGCTTAGACTATGTAGCAGGTGGATCTCTGGGGATGACACTCTTTAGCTTGTTAAGAAACACTGGGTTGATAATAATTTAGCAACAACAATAGCCAAATCACCTTATGTTCAATCACCCTCATTGGTCAATCAATGCCATTGAACACTGTTAAAAACAATTTTAGTAAAACTATTTGGAGCAAAGCCTTCTCAATGGTTTTTCCTAATGTTTTCTTTAATGCAGTCACTCTTGTCTGGAAAATTTTCTCTTTTCTGCTATAAAAAATTTTAAATTAAAAAATTTAATGCAGTGAGAATTTGTTTAAATTATGTATTACATTTAGATTTGGAACTATATCTTTGAAGTCTACACAGGGCATGCAGAGTCTATTACCTTGTTTACTCAGTAATCACTACTTACAGCAGTCCTTTGCTAATGTTTTCCCTAACCGAAGGAAGTTCATTTCCATAATTTAAAATGGTTCAAGGATTGGGCTATAATTTCCAAGTCTGTCGGAAGTACTTATTTCTCATCTTATTAAGCATTTAGTTATAGATTTTTCTCCCTTCAATTTACAGATACCAAGTTCTCAAGATACTACGGATTCTCCTGTTGATGCAATTCCAAAAAAGAATGACGGATTAATTGATTGGTCACAAGTGAGACAAATTCATATTCCTACTCTCTTAATGTGTTAGGCAGTTGTTGTATTTTATGCACTAATCTGAAGCATTCTATGAATCAGGACTTCTTTGGAAAACCTGCATTCTTGACTGTCTCAGGTCAACTCAATGCTGAAACTTATGCAACCGCTCTCTCTGATGTACATATGTCACCTTCTCTCTCTGTCTCTAATATTTTAGCAGTTGTCTTGTTTTCTTTAAAATTTAGTGTTTTAAAATTAATGAATGAAATATCCTTTGTTTGAATATTATACTTATGCAGGTGTATACCTTTGGTCCCACATTCCGAGCAGAAAATTCCAACACTTCTAGGCACTTGGCTGAATTTTGGGTTAGTGATTTGTTTTCTTGTGTGTTCAATTTGAATTAAAAAAGAAGCTGGATTATGCATTCCCTTTTGCTTATAAGCCGCTTAGTTTTTCTGATTAGTTGTAATGTATGTGTAATGGAACAATAACTAAAGGACATTATCATATTGTTTATTCAGATGATTGAACCGGAGCTTGCATTTGCTGATCTTAATGATGACATGGCTTGTGCATCTGCTTATCTCCAGTTTGTAGTATGTTACATTCCACTAATACTACAAAGTTGTCATCTACTTTTTGATTAATTTTGCAAAGATTTTTTTATATTATTTCTTGATATTAAAGCTTGTGTGCTTCATGTTCTTGAAGATAAAATATGTCCTCGATAACTGCAAGGAAGACATGGAGTTTTTTGATACATGGATTAGTAAAGGAATCATTGCTCGCTTGAGTGTATGAGTTCTCAGTGTAACCATCATATTGCTTTCCTTTATCTAATTTATATCTGTATTATCGGTTATAATTACCAATTTGATCATTACATATTAGTTTGATGTCATTATAAAAGGACGTAGCAGATAAAGATGTTGTGCAAATAACCTACACTGAAGCAATAGATCTGCTGTCAGGAGCAAATAAGAAATTTGAATTCCCGGTAACTCGCTAAATGCTTTTTTTTTTTTTTCTCAGTTTCAGTAATCCTGTTGAATGTCAGTTATCCTGTGCTCTATCTTATGTTTTATTCTATCCCATAACCATTTTCTAAAATCAAACATGTTACAAGTATTATTTTGCTGTAATGTATTGTGCTTATTGTTTGGCAAATCAAAGACAGAGAGGATATCTTGTAACTTCTTTTTTGTTTGCTCCTCCCGTCCCTTGGACATTACCTATCTTATTTTTGCTTGCATTTTGTTCAAAATTGGTCATATGCTAAATTTACTCTCGTTCATCGAAGTAGCTGGTCCAACTAGTGGCTCAGGATTTGATTGTCGTTGTTGTATAAACTATTTTTCTAAATTTGAAATGACTTGATTCGTAAACTTCTTCCAATTTGTTTGTATTTGACATATTTTTCTACTTGCATTCATAGGTGAAATGGGGTTGTGATCTTCAGAGTGAACATGAGCGCTATATAACTGAAGAGGCATACAATGGATGCCCAGTGATAATTAGAGATTATCCAAAGGCATGCTACCTTCTCCTCTCATCTTTTGTACATGGCATATGGAAGACATCATGGTGTTATAAATAATTTTAAAATGGGTGTCAGTACTAAGAAAGGACCTAGAACTTTTAACCTTAAAGGCAAGATATAGAATCCACAAAATCTGAAAGAAGTGGCTGAGAAAATAGAGAAGTAACATTCTTCCGAACTGTTTTTCTTCTGCTGAACTTCCACTCCTCCCTGCACAAAATTATAAAGAAAAAAAAATGCAAATTCTACCACAAAAATGCTTTGTCATTGTTTTACTTGCATGAAATTGACCAGCGATCAGGATTCTGTGTATACACAAAAAAAAAAAAAAGGTGAATCAAACGTATTGAAGTTGTTGAATTTAATTTTTTTCAGGATATTAAAGCATTCTATATGCGACAGAATGATGATGGAAAGACAGTTGCGGCCATGGACATGTTGGTTCCAGGGGTAATTCATAAAATTTCTCTTTCTTATTATTACCATCAAATAGTGTTTGTGAATAAAATTTTCAGTACAATAAACAATCCCTTTAGTTAGTCACATAGTATAATCATTAGTCGCAAAAGAATTAGAGAAATAAGGCATGTTGACTATAACTAGGAAGAGGAGTTGAAGGTGTAGTTAGTCATTGGAGAATCAGTTTGGTGGCTGAGGGTTCTGGATCTCTCGAATATCCAGAGAATTTCCTTTTCTTTGTACAGTTTCAGTTCTTGGTACTGTACCCATGTTAGGGCAAGATTGGGAACCACGCTTCATCAATAAAGATTTGTACTTTACTCCCGATTGTGATCTAGTTCTATCTCAGCACTATTCAAAAGAGTAGTGCTTTAGGTTTGATAGGGCATAAAAATGTAGAAACTTCTTTGTCAAATAATGTAGAGGAGTACTAGCAGCATCTTCATTCTAACACATTCTCTAGTGTATTAATATGTATTGAAGGCTACAAAATCATGAGTGAAATTCCTTAAACAGACTCACAATTTTTGTGATTTTCAATAAATTTCAGTTAATAGTAAACCTTGTATTAAAAAAATACGTTGTTAGCCTATCGCTGCCGGGAATGTTTGCCTGATGAGGTAACATGGGATTCTACTGTACACAGCTCTTAGTATTATGTTCTTATTTATGCACAATGCAAACTTATCTACACGTCTTTCTGTTAGATTGGTGAACTTATTGGTGGAAGCCAAAGGGAAGAAAGGCTTGAGTATCTAGAAGCTCGTTTAGATGAATTAAAGTTAAATAAGGATGCATATTGGTGGTATCTTGATTTGCGTCGATATGGTTCAGGTCAGATGTCTTTCTCTTTGAGCCTCTTTACCTATTTGTACCATGCCGTACAAGATGTAAATCACATTAAGAATAAAAGATTACCCGTTCTTTTGCTGATAAACTTTCTTTGTCTTTCATTTGGAAACTCCCATTTCATCTTTTGGGGAAAGGATTTTGCTGCTTTTATCCAACTTGCTTTATAAAACTATTGTTGCAGGTGGTAAATTGCAAGCTCTGTGCAATTGTTTCATTTTTTTTTGTTGAGAATGGTCTTCCAACGTCACCTATTAGTTCTCAAACATGTAGAGAGTTAAATAAGGTTTTTGATTCTTGGCCCATATTGAAATTGGTACCTCTAAATTTTTTTTAGTGTTTTTTATCCCAACATTTAAAAAGTATGATACGTTACATTATCAAACTTAAGATGTCAATACTATTCGAAGTTACATTAATTATCAGGAACAAATTAAAATATTTGTTAAATGTTGGGATGAAAACATTTAAAAGAGTGCTGTCCGACGCTATTGTTGTGTCAACGAAGGGGGTCTATTGTTGTTTGAACTTTTTAACTCGATGATATTGACAAGATGCAATATGTTGTTGATGCAGTACCTCACGCAGGCTTTGGTTTGGGATTTGAAAGGCTTGTCCAATTTGCAACAGGAATGGACAATATAAGGGACGTTATTCCTTTTCCTCGGACACCCGGCTCGGCAGAGTTTTAGAACTTCCAGATATACTCAAATCTCGACTTAACATTCATTTGTACGATTCAAACCCTGTATTTTAGGCAATAAAGCTTTTTGCGTCTTTTCGTTTTTCTTTTTATTTAGAAAAGCAATCTGCTTGGTCTAAATGAAGTATTTATACATTCTGAACTGAGTACAATACGATTTTGAGGCAATATAATGGTGCTTGCACATTGAGCTTATAAATTATCAAATTGTCTGCGCCAAATTGTATCGGGCATTCAAATTATGATAAGGCAACCTGTATATACAATATCGGCACTGTTCAAATACAGAAAATAATTAGATCGGAATAATAAATTTAAAATTGGAGCCCAGAAGGGGATGTGAGTAATTATCCGGTTCTGCAGTAGAACCTTGCTAAATCCTGGAATTATTATTTTTACTTGTTTGAAAATTAAAAAAAACACATGTTCTAAACAAAACACTTTTTTTTTATTGTTTGTATATAAGTACAGATAATTCTCCTATGAATTCTGGCTTTGAAGTTATTGTGGAAAGTCATAGAACGATAAAAATTATATCTGTATTGACCGAAAATATTTTATTAATATTATTAGAGCTAAATTATTTGAACTTAATTACTTTTCTTAATTTAAATATAAATTGTGTTCAATCAACTTTTAGTCTCAAAATAGCGCCTGCCCATGAGAGATTGGAAATAGAAAAACATTCTTACTTATTTAAATTCATTAAGTGTAGGCAGCAATCTCCATTGAAAAGACAAACCTTTTAAGCTTGAGGCTGCTTTGATTTAAGAATGCAATACTTTTCTTCTTGCAACTAACAATTTGTTTATCTGCTATTTGTTTTTTAAAGTCACGATTTATAAATGTCTCCTTTGATAATTAGTTTTGGTAACTTTCATAGCAGAACCTTTATTGTATAATATTTGCCTGCATAACAAAATCATTCTAACTTCGGATGAATCTCATCCTAAGATAATTTCAATAAATATAACAAAGTTTGGGTTCATGCAGTAAATCACTTACAGAAAACCTTTGAATATGATCGCCACATTTCACATCCATAAACAAATCGTGTATGATCATTGGCAAAACGGGACATAAACCAATATAATAATTATTTCGTCTATCTAAAATCGACTATAATTTCTTCTTGGGATTTCAAATTAAACCAGCTTATAAAGATCATATAGTGACAAAATTACGCATACCCATTTTATCATAAACTAATATTCTTTTTTCACTTTATTTTAACTACACTAACATAAAATTTACATCCTTAACGCTATTTTGACATGTATACAAATTAACAAATAGTAAGATGAACTATAATGTGAAACGAACAGGAGCAGGCTCAAAGAATTATAAGAAATGGGAATTAATATTATGGTGATGGACATTTTGTTTAAAACCTTTTGGTTAAACGATTATTTTCAGAATGACATAAATTACATTGTGAAACAAGAAAATACTATTCTGAAATCATAAATATTTAGTATTTATTTGCCATTACTAAAAACCAAAGTCGAAGAATAGGGAGGGATAGAATAATGACTAGGGGTGGCAAACGGGCCAACCCGGCCCATTTGGCCCGGCCCGTATGTGGCCCGTCAAAAAACGGGCCGGGACGGGTTGGCCCGTCAAACAAAAACGGGCCAATATTCACAACCTGTCTCATATATGACAGGCTAACGGGCCGGGCCGGACTGACCCGTCTAGTTTTTTTTTTAATCTTTTTAATTAGTTTTCAAATTTTTTAATTTGTTTTATTTTTTAAATTTGTTTATATATACATATAAATTATTATTAAAGTCATATTTAATCAAATAAAATATTATTTTAACTTTTAATTGATTAGTTAATGTTTTAATTAGATAAGTTAAAATAATTATTAAATTTACATATTAAATTATTTAATTATAACTAATAATTCAAACTTAATTTGTAGGTGTTAATGATTTAAATTATAATACTATTATATATTTCTACATTTATAATATATAATCTAAAAAATTAATTTTTTTAATTTTTTTATTGTATTTTATTTTTTTAAAACGGGCCAGAACGGGCCAGCCCGTACTTTGGCCCGTCAAGTTGACGGGCTGAACAGGACGGGCCAGAACGGGCTGACGGGTTGAAATCTTCAACCCAGCCCGTTCCTTTTAGCACGGGCTGACGGGCTGGCCCGTTGAGCCCAGCCCGTTTTGCAAGCCCTAATAATGACTTATATCTTAATTGTAGGGCTATTTTTTACATTACAATAATAACAGTTTTGATGACAGCTAATTTTGTTAATGAATAATTTGAACATTCTTAAACTCAATTGAAAAATTTACACAACCTAAATAAAGATTATGTGTCAACTTGTTATAACGAGTTTCCTTTTAGATGTGTAAACCATACATAAACTATGAAAATTTAAGAATACAATCTTAATAGTGTTCTAACCAGTTGCACATTTATGAGTTCAAGAACATAACTCAAGCTGAAAGTTCAAAATTGGTTAACAACCTAACCAACTATATCTTAAACTCATTCATAGCTTGTTACTGTATGTATTCTATCATAAGTGTGTAACCATTCAATTTACAACCAAAATGATATGCTTTCCTCTAATAGGCCTCCAAACGGTATTGTTTGTAACATTTAAACGAAGGACACAAAAACTGAAAAGGCTAAATCCAGCACAAATATATTTAAGTGATATGCTTGGCGTTCAATGTTTGCTTAATTCACCTCTATATCCAATAGAAGATAAACAAAAACTGTGTGACAAAATATCTAAAACAAACCGTGAGAGGCAAATATAAGTATTGAAATTAACTAGCAAAAACACTCTTCATTGAAGCATAATCGTAACTATCAAGGTTTCAGTCATCAATCAAATAAAAACAAAAACAAGTCATACATTTTGCAAACTACGAAAACCATAATCATCCACGGGCCCCTCACTTCTCCGACGAGTTTGGTCCACGCTTCTTTCCGAATCCCACCACTACAATCAAACAAAACCAAAAATAAAAGTTTAAAACACTACATTATGAAATCCCCAAATTCATAAACCCTAAAAAATCTAACATAACAACATTTTCTTTTTCGGTAGAAAAGGGATAATAAGGTAAAACTTAAAGTTGTGTGAATTTTGCTTTAGACATAAGGTAAGGAAAGGAAAACAGAGAAGAAGAGAAAATTACCGGCGGTGACGAATCGGCGATTGTATTGCATTCGCTTGTGAGCGCGTCCACGTGGCTTCTTCTTCTTGTCTTGCTTGGCGACCTTAGGAGTTTGTCCTCTCACTTTGCCCGCACGAGCGAGAGATCCGTGAACCTTACCTGTAATCGAAACATCAATCAAATAAACCATTTAGACATAACATCCTCGTCTCCGTGTTCATGGAAACCTTGAAATCTCATTGAAACTGAAAAAGAATTAGGAAATAACTCACCCATTTTGATGAATAGATGCTTCTCTCTCTGAAACGTTCAGCTGCAGCGGCGACCGGTAAAATCTGAAATCAAGAGGTAGAGATCCTCTATTTGTAAAGGTAGGGTTTATGGTTATGATGTCTTACTGGACCTTAGGGCCCGTTTAGCAAACTTGCTGAGCCCACGTTTCTTATGGACCGTAATACTGTTGCACATGCACGCTTCTCTTTTTCGGCCGTGCCTAATTTTATATTCTAAAGAAGCCTTATATTTTTTAGTTGAATGAATTTACTTTAAAATAGTTTATGCTTAATTTATATTGGGGAATAATTTTTGAAAGTTTTCTTTAATTGGACTGCGAAAAATTATTCTTACAATATTGTTACAACATATGTTTAAAAATTCCATGGATTTGACACGAAGACTTTATCTTTTTTTTCCCATAAAAAAACCATATTACCATAGCACATTCCCTTCGATTTTCTCGAGAGCTACGCGTCGTTCTTTTTTCTTTTTCGTCACATCAACTCTTTTTTCCTTCGCATATTTACGTCTCATCTGTAGTACGTGTTAAGTTCAGTGATCAATAAAAAAAATAATGATACGTTTAGACCACTAAAGATAAAAAACATTCATATTATTGTTCTAACTCAAAATAATAGTATTTTAATTAATATATATTTTTTAGAGTGCAACGTATTATTTTTCTAAAATTAAATTCGTGAACTGTGCTTACGAAACGTCTTTACATTTGAATTACATTTTCATCTTTCCAAAATTTTGCATTTTATACATACAAAACAAAAAGAGGGGGAAATTAACTCTACAATGAAGGGGAGGATAAGGAAAAATCTTCCTAAAAGGAGAAAAATAGAAAGCAAGATTGACTTCAAAACCTAGCACATTTATCATTAAATTATATTTCATTTCTGAAATAAAAATTACAAAAGGGCAAAATATTTCACAATTCCATGAACTATTCTTTCTTTTCGATGTGTTGAGGCCTGTTTTCCTTGAGGGTCAGTGTGTTTTGTTGTGTAATAAAATGAACAAATGAGTTGTACTACTTATACTCACCTACGTGGTATATCCCTTGACATTGAAAGTAAAACAACGGATGGGAAGAGAAAAGGTTGCTCTTTATGAACTTCACCCGATGGATACCAGCATTTGGAACTTGATAGAAATGCAACAGGGATGTCCCAACTACTCTGATGACCATAAACAAAATTTGATATTTACAACTTAATTATGTGCTCAAAATTGAACCTCTTGAAGATCATTGGGCACAAACTTTGATGGTGACATTCCCAAAGATTCACCAGGAGTATTATTTTCTCCCATTTCTGTGGGACTAAATAGATCATTAATAGCCTCACCACCCCATGAAGCTGTTCGCCGTGAATGAGGCACTTCAGAGTTGCTGCCATTCGTCATTATTTCCTGGAAACCAATAGTATCCATGCTTGGAAACCTTTGCCGTGGTAAAACTCCAGGGGATTGGTAGGACGTTGAAGGTTTTTCATTATTTAAACTATCTTCATGATTACTTTCTGTTATAGCTTCCATTGCCTGCTCATTTGATGATGGTGTGTGAGCAGGAACAAAAAACTTTGCATTGGCAGCCAGAGCAGGTTTGACAGGTGATGACTGAAACAATTTTGTAGAGCTTCCACTACCAGGGTTGAACGTGTCAACGTACCTGTATAGACCAAAAATTTCACTAAAGTTGAACTTTGCTTTGTTCCAACAAGGAGACGATCGTAACAAGACTATGATTATCTTACCTTGATCGAACACCAACGCGACCTCGGCCAGAGAATTGAGTTGAGCTTGGTGGCATTGGTGGAATCCCTGGATTATGTTCATGACTTTTAGTTTTTAAATCATATCCCTCCTTAGGAGGCGTTCCTTCATTCTTCAGTGCATGTTTTAAGCTGTATTCAGTTGAACCATTCTGGAAAGTAGAAGTCTTTGGAGGAGGTGGTAGTGCAGTTTCTTCAGATTGAGGTTGGACGCCTTCCTCTACCCATCTTTTCAGTTCTTCATCATAATAAAACTTGTTCTTTTCACCCAATTTAGCCTTCATAAAGCACCATTTGAGTTGGCTTAGTCAAAACCACCGTTGAAACTATAACAGAAAATAACATGAAACGACTAAAGTAATACCTGTCGACCGGGGCGAGGTCTCAAAACTAGTTCCACTGTCTTTTGTAATAGTTGTGAGCCAAAACCAAAACGAGAAAAGCGAGATGCACCCCCTGATTCTGTTGTTTTTCCTTGACCTTCAGGTGAAGTTCCCTGGAAAGAAACAACCATTTTCCCCAATAAAAAAAATACACTAAAGAAAAACGAACACATGAAACTGAAATCTTTTGAAGTATCCTAAATAGTAATCACAAACCTGGCGAGGGCTTCTACCAAAGTCTGGCTCTGAAACGCTTCTATTAGGTTTTGGTGTTTTATTATCGTCAGCTGTCCAATCACTTATAGGTTCCATTGAAGCGGATGGAACTAAGGATGACATTGCCATTGTTGATTGGCTATTCGATACTCTGTTTGTAACAGGCTGGTGATGTCCATTTCCGTGAACATATCCTTGAGATGATGACGATGATGGAGCAGGTGGTGGTAAACCACCAACAACTCGATGTGCAGTACTATCAAAAAAGTTGAGCAATTTGCCCACTAATTTTGCAGGTGCCAAATTTGCGGCATACCCACCCTGAACACATTGTTAACTAAGAGTATAAATAACAAAACTATCAAAATAATGAAGACTCAGTCAAATACAAGGAAGTACCTGTTGGTGGGTTCTAATCCTATCTTCAAGAGATAATACCAACTGCTTCCATGTTTCTACTTCTGGTGCACGACCAGTTTTTAAGCATTTCATTACTGCTTGGCAGTACCTGAAGCAACATAATAACAATAAGGCAGATTACACAAAGTATAATACTGTACAAATAATATTCTAAGAACTTACTTCAGCGAGTCTGAAACCTTTCCCACTTCAGCTAGCATGTATGCATAAATAAGCTTATATGGCTGAAATGGAAGCAAAATAAACTGAGAGTTTCCAAGCACCTTTGAATATTCATATAATTCAGTCCTCTGTTCAAATAACCGTCAAGTTTGATCAGTTTTGTGTACTTCAATACATCTCACAAAACAATTCTATCATATTTAACATTAAGTTTAAATGCTCATGCACTATCACTATAAAATCTTTTATTTAAATTGTCAATTACAATTCACCAATATAAAATCTTATATATTTACATTGTCAAGAGAAAAAGAAATGCTAAGGCACCTGTATTTTACGCAGACAGGTTATTTATAAGCCTTACAAAACACACGGTTTTTAAAATGTCACATTCCTGAGTTGATAGACCTAGGATTGAAAAAGTAATATAAACTACATGCAAGGCTCTAAACATGTGGATGTTATCTTAAACATTTAATGAAAGATCCTAGATTGAGCAATGTAAAATCCTAGAGAATCAAGCAATCAGGAATCAGAGAAGTCCAATGGAGAGAGGAAGGGATAGCAAATATACAATGTACATTACATTTTCCGGGAAATAAACTCAGAACATGTTCGTGCTATATGCAATAGAGCAACCAAATTTAGTTCAAGAGGCAACCTAAAGAGTTAAAAGATATTTCAACAAACCTGGATAGCCTCTGGACTAGCATAAGTTCGAGGAAATTTCCAGTGATCTGCTCCAATTAGACAGAGCCTTGCCCTATCTGAGTATGATTCGAAATTCGCTTCAGCAACTAAATAGCATATGTGTGCAGCAATGATCTAAAATATGTCTCCCAAGTTAGAAGCAAAATTGAAATCTGCACAATCATTAAACAACCAGAAACATGGATTGAGAACTATACCTGACTTGTTTCTCTCCACAAGCAATCACCAAGATGAATAATTACAAGTTCGTCATCTTTGGTTCTGTTTGCAGTTATTACAGCCAAATTTTCCTCCCAATCACCAAGCATGTCAATAGATCCAAACTGAAATTCCAAAGTAACAAGAAACTTATGAGTTTCCTAGTTGAATTAAAAAAAAAACATTAACCTTTGAAAATAATGAAACTTGGAAAAACGAAAACTGAAGTGTATAATCCTGTGCATAGGTTCCTAGATCATCCCATTGAGATCACCTGTGTAGGCTGCTGAGGAATATTCAAAGAGTTAGGATCCCCACCAGCTGAGCTACCAGGAGAGAAAACTTCAGCTGGCTGTCCAGCGATTAGAAGGCATAATGTGCGCAAAGGTGATCCTGAAACTAGCTGACGAAGTGCCATTTGCTTCACTGTGTCAACATAGAACTGCAATAGATAAATGTACAAAGTTCATTGCACAATAAAAGCTGGTTAAAAAAGGACTATAAGACACGTAAGGGACAATCTAATTCAGATATTTCAGTATCAACAGTTCAATACAGTATTGAACACCAGAAAAAAGACAGCTAACCTGATCACCAAGTTGTGAAGCAAGAACAAGCGCAGGTCCCCACAATTGACCTTCTTGTGCATACTGCAAAGCCTCCTTTTTTTTTCCAGAGACAAGAAGGTTTTGTACCTCAGAAGCCGTTGCCTAGATCAAAATAAATATCAACAAAATGTGCATATTTAAATATCTGTAGGGTTTGTCTGGAGTTAACTTATACACACCCGCATTTGAGCTTCAGAAGGCAAATTTTGCAGACAGTGACTTCTTAGCACACCGTATTGAGTGAACTCCTTGCCACACGTCTTGGTAGATGCAAAAAGCTTTGCAACTGCTGCCTCAGGAGTATCATTTTCCTGTTCAAAATACAAACACAGTAGGTCACCAAATCTGTCGGTGATACTGTGCGGAAATGGAATATGTAACAATTGAATCAAAACTATCAATGGGGCATGATAAGGTTAGAACAACCACATAGATCATTATCAAATATTTCCTGAATACTTTCACGTTCCTATTTGGACAAAGTTTTCCTTCTCGTGCTAAAGAAGGTACAGCAAATACATTTACAAGTAATAATTAAAAAATAAAAAAGTTGTGAGGTAGTGTAAAAGATGAGGGCTTGTGCGTAATACCTATTGAATATTTGAATGATCATTACAAGTTTTAAATCAGTGTGTTCAGTGAAAAGTCATGGAATAATTATAAGCTATTCTACTATAAACCAAAAACAATAAATAATAATAATCAAATGGTGTAGTTTATATGTCAAATATAATAAAATTTACTCAATTTCCTCTCTAGTCTCTCTTCTATTTTCCTAATTATCAACACCATAACATCCATTTCCTTGTCAAGCAAAAAAAATATGAATGAGAATTTAACTTAACTCTATTGCTGACAAGAATGACTTTTCCAACTATCAAGATAATATGGCACAACAAACATTTCGGAAAGCAATTAAACTTTAACAAACCACTCCATAAAAAGACGACTAAAAAAATGCAGGAAGCAATGTTGCAGATGTTATTAACATCCAGGGACAGAACGCATGTATTGAAACAGGGGCAGTCACCCCCTAACCCAAAAAATGTTATCCGCATATGCATTAATTCCTAATATAATATATCCATCCCCTTCTAAATTCCGAATATAATATATCCATCCCCTTCCTTTTACAAATAATTAGTATTATCAGTACATTGATATATTTGATGTTTAATCAAGTCTAGAAAACCATAATAAGTTTTATCTATTAAAGTTATTGAGGTATAAGGGGGAAGCTGAGTAGTGTTATCAAGTATTATATTCTTTTGGCTTAATAATTTTTTTTTCCTGTAATTATAATAATGATTCAATGTTTTTTCTCTATTTAACTTTTACTTAATGTGGTTCTTATATTTTTTAAAAGACACAATTTATTTAGTTTTTAGATTCATGTAAACTTTATTCCTCCCATTTTGCTGCTAAAATTGGACAATGAATTAGCCTATGCCAAATCATTGTCTTTTAAACGAGGTTAACATTGATCTAATAGAATTACCACATTGAGTTTTGTTTAGAAAATATAGAGACCATAGTGAGTAAAAAATAAATAAAAGAAAAAAAATCAAATCATTATAAGGAATATAGGGACTCAAGATGCTACTAAGCCTATTCCCCCTTCACTTTAGCACCAAGTAGAGAAAAAATGTTTTTTTTTTTTCTATCTTTAAAGATATTATAAGGTAAGAAGAATAGAAAGTTGAGCAGCTTTCTCTTTTCTGGTTGGTGTTTGTAGCTGGTCTTCTTCTTTTAAATATTGCATTATCTTATTTTTACATTAATATTTAATTTTTGTTTTGATTGCTTTTTATAAATTTAATGTATAACTACGTTAATAACAGATTTTATATATATATATATATATATATATATATATATATATATATATATATATATATATATATATATATATATATATATATTTTCTTTTACAAAT
>Ga0214545_1003419_pt1 | contig 30316 bp, 11 predicted proteins | sample CNSS4metaG_FD_160064 | JGI IMG/M metagenome (GOLD analysis project Ga0214545, IMG submission 160064) | Root nodule microbial communities from cowpea collected in UCLA plant growth center, Los Angeles, California, USA - CNSS4 | ecosystem: Host-associated > Plants > Roots > Nodule | place: USA...
GTTGGGTATTGGGCTCCCTTCCTATGTGGAGAAAAGGCCCAAAATTTGAGAAGCCCATGTCTCACTTAAACCTAGTGGAGAGGAGGCTATAAAATAAAGAGAGAGGCAGAACAATAGAGTCAGAATATACTGAAAACCCTAACACATAGAGGGAGAGGTAGAGGGAAAATTCTGTTCACGTTTTTCATAGAGTTGTCGCAGTAAATTCGGCGCTGCGGATTCGTTCACCGTTGGATCGGGCTGAAATTTTTACAGCAGGTTCGAAACTCATTGCTCTTCATTATGACTGGTCGGATCTTTGATACGAGGTCTGAGTTGGGAGATAATAATTTCGCATTGCTCTTCATTATGACTGGTCGGATCTTTGATACGAGGTCTGAGTTGGGAGATATTAATTTCGCACTGCAGAAGTGATTTGTAGAGGTTTTTCTCTCTTGTTCTTCTCTATTTGAAAGCTTTTTTGCTTTGTTATTTGGTTGGGTGTTGGCACTAATTTGTGCTATTGATTGAGACTCTTTTGTACTCTTGTTGATCATAGTGGAGCTATTTCTTTGGTCTGGACGACTCGTGGTTTTTACCCTTGATTTAAGGGGTTTTCCACGTTAAAAATTTTGGTGTCTTTATTTGTGCTTTTGGTGATTTATTATTGCTGCTCTTTGATTATTGCTCCTCATAGATTCTTACAAGTTAGGGGAAATTATATCCGCTGCATTCTCTGGTATATTGTTTATTGTTGTTTTCCCTATCAGTTTATGAGAATTTTGATTTATAACATGGGTTTACGAGGAGAGGTTAAAATAACCTCAAGTAATTTATTTACTTAGTGGATGTTTTTAAAACCCATGAGAAGTGCTAAATGCTAAAGGTCTTTTAAATGAATCCAGGAAGATTTGATTTGCCTCTCACTTTTTCACGGTACCTCTCTTCTCACTTACGTGTGACCTAACACAATTATCTTTTCTATGTACTTCATCTCTTTTCATCTTTTAATCTCATATACAAATTTTTGTTTGCCCTCTCTCAATCTTAGTAAAAGATCTTGAGTTTGCCCTCTCTCAATAAAAGCGGGGTTAAAACTATGGGGAATGCAAAAAATAAGCTCTACTAAAAATTATTTTTTTTGTAGTGTACATATATAGAGCGATAAATATTTTTTGTGTCCTTTTTAGTTTTTTCAATTTTATCCTCTTAATTATTATATTTTAAATTTAAATAATTATTTTTTTATAAAAAAATATTTTTTTAGTTTTATTATTTTACTAATTTTAGTAACTTTTTTTTGAATTGAAATAATTGTTAAAATATAAAGATAAATAAACAACAAAACAAATAAAAATGGCAAGTAATTGAAACATGATCCTACATAATAAGTAAAAGTAAAATATATATCAAATCATAATAATAAAAACAACAACAACAATAATGATAACTATTATAATAATTATAGTTCTTATTATTATTAATAGTAATAATAATAATAGTAGTAATAATAATAATAATAGTAATATAATAATAAAAATAATTATAGTTAATAATAATGATAATAATACTTATATTTGATAATAATGATCATAATAATTATAGTTTATAATAATAATTATAGTTATAATTGATGATAATAATAGTAATATAAAAATAGAATAATAACTATCATGAAAATTGAGTGGGTTTAGAAATAGGTGGTCCGTTAACAGCTCAATAGCCGGGTGGAACATAATGTCCAAAAAATCTCGCTAGGTTAAATTTTTTTAAACAATGCCTCTGATAGCATGTAAGGAGTGAACTTTAAGCCTAACTCAACACCACAAACCAGCTTTTAAAGTGAAGTTTGTACGCACAATTTCATTTATTTATTTATTTTATTTCAAATCTTTTTATAATAATAATATAATTGTTATTAAATTTATTTAACCATTTAAAAAATACTAATAATAATATTAATATAAATTATAAATTGTAAAATTTTTAAAAGATTAAAAATCTATGTAATGAAAGTATTTAGTATAATAACGTTTTATATAATTAAAAAAACATTTATAATAATAACACCACTACAAATAGTAGCATTAATAATAATAAAAATAATGATGATACCAATAATAAAAAACTAATGATAATAATAATAATACGAATATAATAATATCCCGTAGTGGTAATAATAATTACAATAATAATAATAATAATAATAATAATAATAATAATAATAATAACAATAATAATAATAATACAACAACTACATATATAACGAGATATACACATTTTTTGTGTACTCTTTTATTTTTATAATTTTATCCTCTTAATTATTATTTGCTAAATTTAAATAATTATTTATAATAATTATTTGTTAGTTTTATCATTTTACTAATTTTAGTAACTATTTTTTTTAATTCAATAATTACATAGATATAGAGATAAAATGAACAAAACAAATAAAAAGTACAAGTAATTGAGATATGATCCCCTAATAAATAAAAGTAAAATGTGTGTCTTACTATAATAATAATAATAATAATAATAGTAATAATAATAATAATAATAATAATATCGTGTAGTGATAAAAGTAATAATAATACAACTAAATATATAAAGAGATAAACATCTTTGGTGTCCTTTTTTGTTTTTCAATTTTATCCTCTTAATTATTATATTTTAAATTTAAATAATTATTTATAATAAAATAAATATTTTTAAGTTTTATTGTTTTACTAATTTTAATAACTATTTTTTGAATTGAAATAATTGTTCAAATGTAACGATAAATGAACAACAAAATAAATAAAAAAGATAAATAATTGAAAGATGATCCGTACATAGTATGTAAAAGTAAAATATGTATCAAATAATAATAATAATAATAATAATAATAATAATAAATATTATAATAATTTTAGTTCTTAATAATAATAATAATAACAATAGTAATATGATAATCAAAATAATTATAGTAAATAGTAATGATAATAATACTTATAGTTGATAGTAATGATGATCATAATAATTATTGTTTATAATAATAACGATAATAATAATTATAATTAATAATAATAATAATTATAATTATAGTTAGAGTTGATAATAATAGTAATTATAGTTATAATTGATAATAATAATAGTATAAAAAAATTAGTTTATAATAATAATAATAATAATTATGGATAAGAAAAATAATATTAATAGTAATAATAATTATGGTGCTTAATAATATAATATTTTCGGAATGTCTATTTTTTAAATTAGACATGAGAATAATAATAATAATAATTTTTCTAGTACTTCTTTCCTCGTATCAATAGTATATAATAATAAAATTAGCATATTACATATTAATATTACAATTAAGAGTAATTACTTTACTACTAATTTCATTAATAATACTAATAGTAATAATATATATAGTAACATATGATAATAATAAGAATATTATTATTATTATAATACTAATATTGGTTATTGTACTAGAGTTTTGAAATGATAAAAAAAATAATTTTTATGACACTTGTCAATAAAAAACAATGGATAATGTAATAATTTTGGTAATATTTTATGTTTTTTAACATGTAATTGATGTAATAGAAGTGAGAGAAGAAAATCATGAGTGAGGATATTTATCATCTTTAAATTTGGATCCTTATTAGATTAAAATGAATCTACGGTCCATATTCAATATGAAGAATGTAGACATATAAGGAGATCAACATTCACTAAACCCACACTATCCTTATTTATTTTGCTTTTACTTATGGTTAGCATATGATAAACGGACACTAGTGGCGGATCTTGCTTGACCAATAATAATGTTGGGGGAGTCGAAATAATATACTCAAAATTTAAAATTTATATATTTAATTATTGTCATTAACACAATAAAAATGAATAAATAATTTAGTATAACCGTGTATCTACAAAAGAAATCACACATATACAAATGATTGTTCTTTATAACACGTTACTCTAATTGAACAATATGATCTATTGTATCATGATTCAGGATACATAAAGATAGTATATTGAATTTGTATTGTTTTCATTTTCACCAATAACTTTCTTTTTATCACTTTTAAGAAATAAATCTATTCTTTTATTTTTCATCAATATACCTATTTCTTTTTTAAGTTTAAGATTAAAAAATAATTTATCATAATTTAATTAAAAAATAAAAATTAAGAGTTACTAAAAGAAAACATCGATGACAATCAAGTCCCAATTAAAAGATGATTATGAAAAAACACATACTAAAATCCTTTTTCTCCTATAATCATAAAAAAAATAATATAAGGCTCATGTGATAAAAAATAATGTTAACTATTAAACAAATATTTCACTATCAAGTGATACGAGAAAGTTACTTTTTTTCTTCACAAATAAAAGAGAACAAATGAGAAATGAAAGTAAAAAGAATAAGTTTGTATTTAACTATTTTTTTCAAAAAAAAAAGAAAACATGTGAGATTGTGGGATCAGTATAATTTGTGGAAAACTTAAAATACAATGAAAAAAAAATCTTAATAAATATCTATATTCTTCGTTACATTTGATTTTATGTTTTATTATTTATTAATATTAAATGTTATGCCTTATAAAATAAATAGAAACATACCTAATTTAACTTCAATCAATTTCCAATATATGTTACATATAATTTAAAAAACTAAAAAAAAAAAAAAAAAATAAATATATATATATATATATATATATATATATATAATATAAAAAAATTAAAAATTGTGGGGGTGCCCCTACCCCAATGATGCTCGACCACTATATGACACTAAATTAAATAAATAAAATATGAAAAATAAATAAGGTCAGTGTCTACTAAGTTTATGCTAACCTTATTTATTTTAACTTTTTTTCTTTTATATTTAGTATCTGGTTAGCCGATGCTAACTTAAATAATAAAATGTCAAAACTAAATAACATTAGCATCCATGGTAACCTTATTTATTTTTAATATTTTTCTTAGTTTTTTTCTTATTTTTATAGTTAGTTTAGCATAACTTAAGTAAAACTATATATTAAAATAAATAAGGTTAAGGTTTGCTAAGTCGATAATAACCTTATTTATGTTTAATATTTATTTTAGTTAGCGTTTGCTAAATCAATGTAACACAAATATTTATTTAATAAAACAAATCTATTTTTTTTAATAAATTTAATCATTTGGGTAGTATTAGAATCGGCTAAGCTAACGCTAATAACGTCGTGAATTGACCAACATTAATATTTGAAAGTTAAATTTATGTTTGCTTATAGTGACATTTTGTACAAAATATGATATATGTAAGTTTATGAGTTTCAAGATATGACTCAATATGATATATATATATATATATATATATATATATATATATATATATATATATATATATATATATATATATATATATATATATATATAAAATATATATATATTTTTTATATATATATATATATATATATATAAAAGATATGTAGATTTGATGAGTCGATCTATGTATGAATCAATCCATATATGTAGATTTGATGAGTTTCAAGATAAAAGTCAATCTATATATATAAGAGTCGCAATTTACTTTCGATCCAAAACTTGAGACCAACAAGTTATTGGTTTTTGTTTTGCACATTAGATTCATTTCAAAAAATTAATATTAGTAATTTATATTTTATTTATAACATGTTTTTAATTTTTTGTACAAGTTTATAAAAGTATCTATATTACTTACCATATACATAAATGTGGATTTTATATATTATTAATTAACTTATTGTTTTAAAATTTTAGGTTTTTCAGTTGGACATACCGAGTGTAATCATTACAAAACCTTAAAGATGTAAATTCAATGAGTATCAAATTATGAGTCAAGTTATATATAAGAAACCTAATGTGACTTTGAATTAAAAGCCTTCAAACAATATGAGTTTGTTGGGTTTTCTTAATAACCTTATTTATAGTTCTTCTTACTTATCTTTGCTTAACATGGAACTCCTAACTCTACACTTGATCAATTCCTCACACAAACAATCATATTTTAATATTTCATATATGTATTTAGAGTTTAGAATTTATCATGTTAAAATACAGGTTTGACTTCCTCTTTTCATTCCGATCGTTTTATTTTAAAATAGAAATAGTTAGCCTAATTGCCTAAATTGACATGTCGATGGTCAAGATATTAAAATTAGCTTGCATGTGCTACATCTTAACTAGTATTCTCGAGTAATTTAATTTGCCTGGAAATAAAAAAAGTATTCAACCACGTTGAAGTTAATAGTATTAAAAAAGTCTCGACCTTAAATTAAACAAACAATCTTATGCCACATTAATATATTAATATCTTAATTTGGACGGTTTAACTAAGATACCTAATTTTAAAATTTGGGAAGATTAAACATTTCTATTTTAAAACGGAGAGACTAAAATGATAAATTTATGAATAAAATAGGAGGACCACATTCATAATTTGTAGACAACTAGCACTTAATCTGAGATATATTAAAAAACAGTTGAAGCAGGAGGCATCCTAAGTTTTGAATAACACATGTTTTGTTGTCGCCCATGAACCAAGGCAATGCTCCGCAGACTAAGGTATTTCGGGGAACAAACAACACATGATCTCATTACTAAAACCCTTCAACGAATTAGGTCTGGACCTAATATAAAACCTTCTAAGTGCTAAGAATTTTCTCCTTGTCTCAAGGAAATAATTGTGCCAAATAACTGTCAACACATCCTGTAACAAAGATTTGTGTGATGATTATTTAATGCATGAAATGATAGTGCCCTAATTTTCTATTAGTTAGTCTATACACAATGTTTTTCGCGACTTGACTCGTAGGTATGACGCAGAACTAGAGTTCAACCCCATAAAAACGTGGTAGAGTGGTCAAAGAAAACATTGAACAAAGACAATTCCTTAACAAATGTTTTTTTTTTTTTTTTTTCGGTTTTTACAAGTCTTGTTTCACTATGTTGCATGAGATTCATAACTCTTGTGTTACACGAGTTTACTTTGGTTTTTGGGAGTTCCGACATCATTAGTATGGGAGAAAAGAAAAAACGATCCTTTACGTATAAAGAAATGATGTAAAAATGAAAAGGAAAGGAGAAAAATGTTATGCAGGAAAGGGTTTTTTAATTATATATTATTCAGCTCATTATTATCTATCCTTTTATTAGCTATGTTGTTTTGTTTTAATTTCATTATTTCTAATTATCTATTGTCTTTTGAATTCATGTAATTTTGTATAAGAGTGAACGATAACACTCCGATTCACTGCAGTTAAATTGTTCAAAATATATACATAGTGACATCTTCACTTACCCTCATATTTTATGATGTCATTTTGAGACATTCAAAGGCATTCATACACCTCCGGAGAGGAAAACATGACTTTAATGCGCGAAAGTTAATCCAAAACCAAGTTTTTTATTGTGTCCAACTAAAAATCTTACTATGAAAAATTACATCTTCTTTTGCTTCCAGATTTCGTTCATCACAACCACCCATGTCATCTTCCAAATTTTATTGTCTTTTTTTTTTTCCACACCTTCACGACCACCATGCATTCAAAAAAGATATATGTAATTGTTTCCTCCTTCTGCCCGCACATAACACAATTTGTACACTGCTCTTTTTTCAAAGTTATCCTTAGTTCATAACCGCTCGTGTCAGTTTTCAACCTAATTTCATAGTTCACTTCATCTCTTCAATAATTTAGTTCATACATTTTGTTAATATATAATTTTAGTGGTGTTATTAAAGTGTGTATTTGATTTGGTCTAACAACACAGATGCAAAAAAGATTTTGAATGTAATGAAACAATTTCAACAAGCAATGCTGAAACAAAAATTCAAAGCAGAGAAGAATTTCAGAACACAGAGAAGTACAAGAAGAATTAGAAGAAGCCTACAGATAGAAGAATCGTCACTCATCCACTAACTCCCTTCCCATAATCCATCGGTAATGTTTAAAATCCGTTAGTAAATTAAAATTACCGATGAATTTTCAACGGCAAAAAATCCTTCGATAATACCTTTGTAGATAAATTTTACTGACAAATAATAATTTTTTGAAATTAAATTTTTTTTTTCTGTTGCGTAGAATTTAGAATATTTTTGGTTAAAATTTAGAAATTAAATTTTTTGTTCAAAATTAGATTTTTTTTTCTTTTGGCTAGAAAATTAGATTTTCTTTTGTCTTTTCCTTTCTCTAAAGGTTGGTTTTCCATAATTCCACTTTATTGAGAGGTGTTGCCACGTGTTCACCTATTGTAAATAATTTTGATACCTCATTCTCTTTTCTCACACTTCTTTCACATGTTACAATACCTTTCCCATTAAAAGCAACCTTGTCCTCAAGGTTGAAACAAAAATATACTAGGACAAGACACTCTATATTTGTTGCATCATCCAAACCACATTGAAAAAAAACAACAAAGTTCCTAATGAATGATGTTCCCTAAGTTAAGTGTCGATTGAAAATTTTTGTTATAACATCAAGTGCCATCATCCTTCTGATATGGTGGGATTGAGTTTGAGTAGATAACATATCCATTTCACTTTGTAAGGTTGTAAAATTCCCATCATGCAAAAATTTTAAGTGGAGTGAATCATTGTCAGCCAGGTGAGGTTCGATTGATTTCAACCACGAAGCCCCGCAAATCAGATGTGCACTACACAATAGTAACAAGAATACATGTAACTGAAATTGACTCGCTTGCACCTGAATACACAAATCATTAATACATCCTTCCACAACTATATAATTCCCATTACCTACCATAACTTGAAATGATGATATTGGTTCAATATGAAGCTTTAAAAAACTTGATATTTGTGGTTGTAAGAAGTTGTCTGAAATTCCTCTATCTACGAAGATGCTAATTGGGAATCCATGAAGAAGACCCTTAAATCTAATAGTATATAGCCCCATACCACCCTGTAAAGCTTGCAAGGACAAATGATGATCAACATTTAACTCTTTATCATCGATGTGTATAGTGTCCATATTTACACCATGATGTCTAATGTACGTGTGTACTTCTTCCTCTTCTAGTTGCAATGACACATACTAGCGATTAAGACATCTGTGATTGAATGTGAATTTGTCATCACAAAAATTACATAATATGTTCTCTCTTTGTAACTGAATCTCTGCAAGAGATATCTTTTTAATATTTGAATTTTTGATAGGAGAAACTGAAGGTAGGTAAAAATGGTGGCATTGTAGTGGTAATAGGATTTTGTTTCACATTCACAGTAGCATTGTGGCTGGAAGTTGTAGTAGTATTCAGTTTCACATGCACAATAACTTTATGGTTGGATAAAATTGGAGAATATCTATGACTATAATTTGAAGAGATAGAATTATTGATGGATGCATATTTCTCTTCATAAAATTTAGCCAAAGATATTGCTCTAAGAATAGATGTAGGAAATTGAACAATAACATCTCTATGAATATCCGTATGTAAACTATTTATAAAACAATTCAAGAAAGCCACATCCAATAATCCCATCGATCTATTGGCTAAGGACATAAATTTGAGATAATATTCAAAAATGGTACCCACTAGTTGGAGCTTAAACAATTATGCCATGGGACAATCAAAGAGGGATAAACCAAATTGAGATTCTAAAGTAGAAGTGAGTGCATGCCATGTCATAACAACATTGGGCTTTTGTAACATCTGAAAGCAGGGAATAATATCCTTCTCAAAATGAATAGACCCAATGTCCACTCGATCTGAATCGAGAGTCTTGTGGTAATTAAAGAACTTCTCACCTTTGAATATCCATTCTCACACTAGGGTAGAGCCATCAAAATGTGGAAAAGCCAAGGATAGATCACGCGAGTGAAAAAAAATGAGTAAAAGATTAATTCACGAAATCCTGATTTGAGTTCGAAACGCCAACTGACTAAGATTGATTTTGAAGTAATAGATTGAGAGCTTTTTGCATGTGATCATTATGCTCCTGTGCAACAACTTGCAACTGAGAGGTGACATCATTGCGCTTGATCACGTAGCTCAATCAAACTCATCAATCGCCGAAGTTCTTCACCCTGAGTGGCCACTTGCACTTGCAATTCTTTCAATCGCGTATTCTCAACCATGGATGACAATGAAAGCACCAATGTAATAGTGAACTAAAGTGCGTATTTGATTTTGTCTAACAACACAAATGCAATAAAGACTTTGAATGTAATAAAACAATTTCAACAAGCAACACTAAAACAAAATTCAAAGTAGAGAAGAACTCTAGAATAGAGATAAATGCAGGAAGAATTAGGAGTAGCCTACAAAAAGAAGAATCGTCACTTATCTTCGCATGACCTAAAATCCACTAAATATCCCTTTTCCATTCTTTGATTGTTGGTTTTCCATAATTTCACTTTATGGAGAGGTGTTGCCACATGTGCCACTTGTCCATCTATTATAACTGATTTTGATACCTCATTCTCTTTTCTCACACTTCCTTCGCATGTTACAATAACCCGTTCGTGTCAGTTTTCAACCTTCTTTCATGGTTCACTTCATCTGTTCAATAATTTAGTTCATACATTTTGTTAATATATAATTTTAGTGGTGTTATTAAATATAAGAGTCTCATATTATCAAATTACATTTATTCATATTAGTCTAATAAGATCTTTAAAGTGGATATATTTGGCTCTCATGAAGTTGCTATAGTGTATTTGTCAAGTGTTTTGATCTCCTTGTGATCACTGGTATGATTTTGCTTACAAGATAAGATAATCGCAATTAACATGAGATGTTGATGCACTCTCCTTTTTGACTTGTTGAATTGAATACTAATAGTGTTTTTCTTGAAGTTTTTGTTGGCTCAGAAATTTAAAAAATGTTTTTGCACTATGTATGTTGTCTCTAACTCTTTCTTTTTCTTCTCAAAGGACTTTAAGACGTCAGAAGAAAATAACAATTGTAGAGTATAATTTATGGTTGTTGAGCAACTTCAGTTGGTTAATAAAGATAAAATAAAAACTAACTTGATGGACGTTGGTTAATAAAAAGGGATTAAGATTTTTTTCTCTGGATATAAGGTTATTTTAGAGTAAATCATCAAGAAAGTGTAAGAAGAGAAAGAAAGACAAAGAGATAGTTTAATAAAAGGAAGTTGGATCAAGAAGATAAAAAAGGAAGAACATATTCTTATTCTCATCGATCAAGGTTAGTTCCTATTATGATTTATGTTGTGAGATTTGTAAATCTTAAGGTACTATAGTAGTTTTCTAGAATGAATTCAGAACATATAAAACTAAAAATTAATTTACAGGATGCATTTATCTCCTTCTTTGAGAGTGTGCATTTCTTTGAAACATCCTAAACTATAATGCCATCGAAGTTAACTATTCTTCAGAAGTTGACAAAGCTTTGTTTAGGATTTTGAAGAAGAAATATAGTTTTAGCTCCTTACTTGGGATATCTTTTGATCAATTTTTTCCTTTGGTCAACTGATCTATTTGATAGACAAAAGTCATAGAAGTTTTTTTGCAACATAAAATACACATTTATACGTTTTTCGTGAAATATGAGATTAACTTACTTCTTCGTGTTTTGTTGTTTGAGACTGCACAATATCACTACATGAAAATATAAATTTAACTTTCAAATATTAGCATCGGTTAAGTTGCGACACTATTAGCCAACTCTATTAGCCAAATATTAGCATCTCATATTCTTTTCCTCATCTCATTCCTTCACACTCATCTCCTCCATGTACATTCATCTCTTTAATCCTATCCATCTCCTTCCATTTTTTTTCATTTTCTCCAATTATATTATTTGAACTTAGAGGTACTATAAGATTTTTTTAGTTGTTAGAATTACCATTGGCTAAACCAACACAATTAATCTAATATTAAAAATATAATTTATTAAGTGATGGCTAAGTCGACAGTTAATTAAATAAATTTTAAAATAAAAATGCATTAGTGTAAACTATTTTAATTAAAAAAAATAAAATTATTGATGAATTAGCATTGGATACACCCTACTAAGACTAGGTCTTCGAAAGTTGGCGCTAATGAATTCACATCACAATTTTAGAGTGACATGTGCATGTGGCGCAAATCCAATGCTAACAGCTATTTATTATCAAATTTTTCTTGTTAGCGTCGTCCAACCTATTTTCTTGTAGTGTTTTATTGCCTATTAGATGAAACACTTACTTTTGACAAGAGTTGCTCTTCATTTAAAACATTGTCTTTCAAATAAAACTTAATCAAAATCATAGGATATTGGAATTTTTCTCTAACATAATGGTACTTTTGGATCCTCCATACTTTATGTGCATACTGTGGTTTTACTACATCTCACATGAAATTAGTTATTTTGCTTTCTCTGCATATGAAGTAAGTCCATATTAAACACTACTTTGTATTCATTATCATCAATTGAGTACTTGTTTTGCAATCACACTCCTGCATTGTGTAAAAGAATATAACATAAAGATACAATATTTACTCTAAAAGGCACACTACAAAGGAAATGTATTTTGCATACTATGTGCAAACACAAATCACCTTGTACCTTAACATATTTGTATGCCTTATACAGTAGTTTGCTATGTATACATTAATGAGCATATTGTACATTACTACATAGATTTCAAGCACACTATTGGGCTCATACACCAATTAGAGTATGGGAACTCCATCCTTAAAATCTTATGAGTTAACCAAGTCCACACTTTCAACTACGCTAAGCTAAACAATTCCTTAATATGTTGTACCCTATTACTAAAAATAACTTTATTCCTATAGGGTTCAAATAATTGACACCCGTACATGCATCTCCATAATTGAATGTCCTTATAACTCAATTATGCTATATTAAACTAGAGAAATTGTTGATATGATAAATTATTGTGCACAAAAATTTCTCCAATCTATTTATCATACGTACTCAATACTCTATTTGCAACCTTACAAATAAAGAATAAGTGGCTTAGTATTTCTTCTAATTGCTCAGACAAAGCACATAAAGTACTTATCTTAGGGTAGTTATGTGAGAAACTAGATGTTTTAAAAAGGATAGTTAAGGAATATTTCAATAATAGGTTAACTAAATCAACCTGAAATGAAATTAGATTGGGGAACATTTAATTAGAACCCCTAACATCATAGGACAACGTATTGTTAATTGAGACCATTAAAGCGTTAAAAATTAGAGAAGTTGTATGGCAATGTGAGGGCACTAAGAGTCTTGGACTAGATGGTCTTAAGCTTAGAGCATTGAATGATCTTTAAACAGGATGTGGTACAAGTTGTAAATGATTTTTAGTTAAATAATTCTATCCAAAAGGGTGTAATGCCTCCCATATATCCCTAATACCAAAAACAAAAAACCCTCTAGCCCTACATGAATATAGACCCATTTCCTTGGTTGCTTGAATATAAGATAATGGCTTAAATATTGTATAAATAGACTTAAACTAGTTTTGCCCAATATAATTGATCGTACACAATCAACTTTCATTAAGGATGAGTGATTACTTGATAGCATCTTAGTTGTTAGTGAAGCAAGTGACAAATTGCGACATAATAGAAAACAAGCGTAATAGTTAAAATGTGATTTTGAAAAGGCTTACAACTTAGTGAAATGAGATTTTCTCTACTATACGTTGAGCAAATTGGGATTTTATGCTCAGTGCATCAATTGGATAAAGGCTTGTCTTGTGTCAAATATCAATCCTTGTTAATGATAGTCCAACTAAGGAGTTTATTCCAACAAAAAGACTTAGGTAAGCTGATCCACTAGCACCTTTCTTCTTTTTATAGTGGTTGAATGGTTGTCAGGTACAGTTAGACAAGCTAGTAAGAAGTAAATGTTATAAGGTATAAAAGTAGGGACAAAAGAAATTAAGGTTAATCTACTGCAAGTTGTGGATGATGCATTGTTCATTTGTAATAGGAAGAACATAGTGGTAATCAAAAGTATTTTGAGGTGCTTTGAACTTGCATCAGGCCTTAGAGTGAATTTCCACACGAATAGGTTAGGAGATGTAGGGATAGTTAAAAATAAGCTCCATCATTTTGAATTGTGGATTGATGAATGTTCTAATCAATTATCAATTATCTAGGCATAACTATAGGGGGAAATTCAAGAAAGAAAAAAATTTGGGAACCAATAGTGAACAAAGTCAACAATAAATTAACTTGGTGGAAAGGAAGGTTCTTGCCCTTCATTGGAAGAATATGTTTACTTAAAGTTGTCATCTTTTGTACCGTTATATTATATGTCTTTTAAAATGTCAACTTGTGTTAGTGAGGAGATCATGAAAATGAAAAGAATATTTCTATGGGTTTGAGGAACAAAAGAGAGGAAAATAACATGGGTAAAATAGGAAACCTTATGTAAACCAAAGAATGAGTGAGGTCTTGGGATTACAGATATAAAGTTGTTTAATGTAACACTATTGGCTAAGTGGAAATGTATATTAGTTATTGAAGGACAAGGATTATGGAAGAGTATTTTACAGTCCAAGATCTTGGAGAAGCCTAGATGAAAGAAAGAGCGGGCATATGGAGTCTTGATGGTGGAGTGATTTTTCTAAATGCAAATTTGGTGAAGAGAGAAATTGTTTTGAAGGGAGTGTGACCTAGAAAATGGGTTTTGGGACTAGAATAATGTTTTGCTAAGATGTATGGGTTAGGGATATATCACTTAAGGATTTGTGTCCAAGATTATATGCAAATTTAAACAAAAAAATAATAATAACTGAATGTGGGAAGTGGGGAGATGATACACTACAAGAATGTTACTATTTAGCTTCCAAAAATGGTGTCGGCCATAATGAGGACGCAAAGGGCGTCGGCTAAACCAACGCACAACCCACTCTATAGATATTTAGGCAAATTTATTAAAATAAAAATAAGTGTACGTTATCTTTTTGTCGGCTTAGCCAACGCACAACTGGAGAAATAACTTTGTCAGATGGCCGACGAATGGTCCTTCAATTGTTGGTGTCGGATGGCCTACACGTACGTCACTGAATTAAAAGAATTTTTTTTATTAGGTTAAGTTTCATAGTCTTCCCTTTTCCTAATTTCATATTGGCTCCCATTTTGTTTTTGCCAAAGTTCTTTGCGCCCCTTTTCTACGACAATGAGTGCCACAACGAATGCCTCCAATTCTTGAATGTTTTGCCTCCCATTTCTGCCACGAGTGCAAGTTCAGGGGTTAACCGAAATTTTGGGTTTCTGCCTTTTTTGCCACGAGAGGGAGTTCATTTTCTCCTTTTTGCAACGAGTGCGAGAGAAGCTTCAATGACGGCCAATAAGTGAGAAAGTGAACAAGCAATTCGTTCCCTCTTTCTCCGCTACGAGCTTCAATGGCACTCCTTTTCGTTACGATTAAGAGGCTGGCGAGGTGAAGTGGTTTTAACTATTCCCGCCCCATTTCTGTTTCAATGGTAAAGTTCCAAGCATTTCCCAACTGGTTTAGCTCTAAGTGTCAACCCCATTTCTTGTTCAATTTGTAGAGCCAAAAATAGAGTTCCTTGCGTTCCCAACTGCATTGAGGTAGTGTTCAACAACATTTGCCAAATTGAGTGTTAATCATTGAAGGTGGCCACCGTAGACGTGGTGGTGAAAGGCCATTGAAGTGGTGGATTCATTGAAGCGACCTTAGATTTTTGCCATTCAGTCCCTATGAAATAACCTAGTAAGGGATCTGCTTAATCTCAAATTAATATGCAATTCCAGTTTTAATGTGTGGTCCTTCAATTGACCAAACTATAAAAACCTATTTGGCCCAAAATGCACAATAGTAGGTTTTGTATTTTATAGTGTGTTGAAAACTTGAATTCATATTGTTGAGACTAATGTAGTTCAAGAATGGCAGTAGTACAACATGCTTATGGACACATTATATTGATTTTCCTTATAGTATAAACCAAGCATTCCTAGTACCAAATGAATTATATATAAAGAGTAAATATATATTACATGTTTACTACGACTACTATTGCACTATATTTACCAATTTTACATCCAAAAAAGGTGCCTAATATAATCATGCAATAGATAGAAAGGAATTTAATGACACACTTGACCACTACAAGTCAATAACCTATTTGGTCTAAAACACACTAGAGTGTGCAACAATAGGTTTTGTGAATTGTAGTGTGTTGGACCCTTGAATTCATGTTGTTGTAGAGTGATGTAGTTCAAAAGTGTCCCTATTTTTTCTTCCAAAGTAATATTTATCTGAGTATGAGTTGGATAATAACGCTCTCTCATTACATTCCTTTATGTGTTTCTTATCAATGGGTACCTTGAGATATAAATTTAGCATATATAATTATTAATCCATCACTCATACACCTTAATCCTTAGTTGGGTTAGAAACTGATTTGTTTTGCAGAAAAATAAAAAATTGACACATCCTAGTACCAAATGAATTATATATATATATTATATATATATATATATATATATATATATATATATATATATATATATATATATTGCATGCTTACTACTACTACTACTGCACTATATTTATTTGTTTTGCATCCAAAAAATGTGCCTAATATCATCTTGCACATAAAAAGGAATTAAAGGACAAACTTGACCACAAGTTCTAGCCATGAAAACTATCCTTTTCACAACACATCTAACTCCATAGTGAGATGATGCCACATGAAAGCAAAACAAAGATTCTAGGTAAACAGTAGGATCTTATGAAGTACTACAGAAATGTGACACCTATGATAACTAAAACTTTGTTGTAAGAAACTTTTAACTTCTTCTGCTTTCATCCCACTTTTCACATTCATTCTTCTTCTGATACTAACAACACTCACGAGTGTCCAAAGACTTTTACATAACATGAACAAAGTGTTGACATCTTTTGTTGTATAATTCTGCTCGCAAACTTCACTGGGATTTTGAACTTTATTTAATCTCATTTATACATGACTATGAAATTGTAGTCTAGTTATTGTGTGCAGGAATTCCCTATTTAATCTGCATTTATGTTCATTCTTCTTTGTTCCACTATTCAGTTATTTTTCACCATTTTCAGTTAGAAATAAAAAAAGTTAAAGGAATATAGCTGATTTAAATTTCTTATTGACAATATTAGCTTTCAATGTCCACAGTCTAACTTAAAACAATCACTAATATTATTAAGTACTCTGTTCCTCACAACAATTTGTCCCGGAATCGCTTTCAGATGAAAACTATTGTCCATGCCCCTGATTTTGTTTATACTTAATCAATTTCAATTTACTATCACAAGCTTCTTTCAAAACTATCTGTTTATTTTGCAATGAGAAGAACCCAGAAAAAAACTAAACTAACTCCATGTAATGTAGTGTGTTTGGCATAATTAAGTATGAAACCTTATATGAAGAAAAATTTATCAGTTTATAATTTCTTAATTAGTTTTTGCTTTGGATATAATTTATTGTTTATTAGTTTATAAATCTTCTTGACAATAATAAGATTTAATAAGGGATGATATGATAGTTAGGTGTGGTTGACGGGCAAGATAAGATGTATACAGTTAAAATGACATACACCAAGTTGTGGGATACTTGTAGTAGAGAACAACATTTTATTTTTTATAATTTATGGAGAGTAGAAGTTATCCTATCAGTACAATATTTTTTCATGACGTTTTATTTTAAATGGTATGCTTAAAAAGGTGAATCTTAGGCACAAAGGAGTAATACTGAACAATGACGTTTGTGTCCTATGTGTAAAGCAGGTGGAAATTATAAACCACGTGTTCTTTAACTATAAAGCAACTACCAAAGTCTGGAACATGCATAATATATGGGTAGGGATTTTGGGTGTATATCATAACCAGGTTCCAACATACTTTTAACAATTTCTTGTATACTGAAACTCATCATGTAGAGTTTATAACATGACAAATAACTCTAATACTATTATTTAAACATAAATAAAAAATGTTTTTATTCACCAAATAAAGTAAAATATAATGTTCTTAAAAAATTAAAATTGTAATTTGAACAAATTCTTCAAAACTAGAAATTTCTTTTTTTTTTGAAAATAATAAAAATAACTAAAGGAAACTCCCTATAACTCTCAATCCTATTGTGCATATTCCTAAACGCATATGTACTATCAATTGTTTCCATGATAAATCACGATCATTACAATTAAACACAAACATAACAAACAAAAGGGTGAGCTAACATAAAAACTAACAACCATAAGTTTAACAACATATACTTTGTCACAACTTATCACATAGTAAAACACACACATTATCAACTCCCACTACAAAAAAACGTAGGTATTACCGATGGTCAACATCTGTCGGAACCAAGCTACATCCGTCGGTAAACATGTTTTTCCGACGGATTATCGATGGGCAGGAATCCGTTGGTAAATCTGGAGTAGGTAATAATTACAAACGGATTATGCCCTTCGAAAATGTCATGCATCAAGCGTTGCATTTTCCGACGGATGTGACAGCGAATATATCCGTCGGTATTGTCAATGTTATTTTGTGGTGCATTCTGCAATTACAGTTTAGTTAACATTAGTTACCCATTTATGATTAGTTTATAGCATTAAGATAGTGTTAGTTTCTGGTAAGGTTGAAGGCTCACTTGAATGCTCCTCTAAAAGGAACATGACCATGACACTTTTTACCCATCTAATTTAACACTCTTTCCCTTTTGTCTCTTGACTATGAGACTATAGTACTAAAAGGAACATAACCATGAGACTATAGACATTCTAAAATAAACATAATGAGGGGATAAAAAATTTAAATTTGTAATAGATAACCTAGACAACAACTAATTATCTACACAAGTCCTATTTGACTAAACATAACCAAAGTGTGACTCAAAACCTGATTCCAAACCAAAATGCTAAAAATCAGTACTCAAACCTTAGAAAGTCCACTAGAATGGCATACAATTTGCAACTATACTAAACTAACCTAAGAAACTGTAAAGAAAATATCCCAACTAGTTTAAATTGATAAAATGTAGCTAAGAAAAAACTCAACTTACAAAAAATACCAAAAACTCAAAATATGGCAACCTAGAACCTAAAACTAGTGACTAGAATAGGCTAAAATTGTAAAATATGAAAATTGCACTAATCTAGTTATTTTAACTACTAAACCACTACCTAGACAAGTTTTGAATTCTAAAAGAAAGATAAAAATCAAGTCAAAATTCAAAATTAACAAGAAAATTAAAATTTGACTAGTTAGAACTTAAAACAAGCAAGTAAAACTAATATTAGTTCTAACACTATGCTACAATGACTAGAAATTAATACCTAAGCTACCTAAACGAAAAACTCTCCTTATAAACACATTCTAGGTGATAAAAGAGTGCTAGTAAGTAGGCTAACTAGTGTACCTATCAATGTATCCAAAACTAGCAAAACCTAGAAACTTCACTAAATCCGAGAATAAAATTGTAATGCAAGTATCTAAGAAGGTTTTAAATGCTAAAGGACTATAAAAAACTGAACTATCTACTAAAATTCACTAGGGAATCAAAATATGCCTATATGACTAAAATTTAGAACACTAGAATTAGTAAAATTGAACTAGAAACCACAATCAAGGGTATTATCTACTTGAAAAATTATCTGACAGAGAAGTAAATATTCACATAACCTTAAAATCATCAAACTAGACTAACTATACTTTTATTTTCTTAAGAAAATTGAAAATGATAAATTTAACCATTTGTAAGTAAATGTCATTTTCAAGCATGTGTTGTCCAAGTTGGATTAACTAGTGATTTTATGATTTTTGAGTTTTTAATTTAGTTTGAGCATTCATTTAGTGTAGTTTATCATATATAAACATTTTTAGATAATTTGCATTACATAATTCTTATGTTAGTTTATTCAAGCATTTCATCAAACACATGCCCAAACCTAAGGTTTCATTAAGACATTTTATCAAATAGTTCCTGATTTTACATTTAGGCATAAAATTAGGACAACTTAGTACCTAGAAAACATTCATGACATGTTTGCTTACAGTTCTGCATATTCATACCCCATTATAAATCCCACACACTAAATTCTTTGAAAACCTCATATTAAACCTTTAAAAAGTTGAGTTGAGATAACTATTTCACAACAAAAATGTGCATGAAAACAAGTAGTAAACTAAAATTAGTAAAAAATTCACCAAGGACATACTCAACAAACTTAAAATGATTAAAGGAACCTAAGGAAAGACTCAAAATTGAAATTCTACTTAAAACTCAAAATTTCACTACCTAAAACCTCTAAAAACACTCTAAAACAAGGCTAAAACTAAGGTTATGCTAAAGCATGGGTAAAACTAGAAAGAAAATACCTAGACAAGGTTAAAATGACTTAAGAAAACTTACTTCTAAATCAGAAACTATCTCGTAAATGATTTACCTCAAATCACTACCTAAAACCAAGACTAGTCTAAAAAATTAACCCAAATGCATATGCATGTAGTAAGCTAGCCTCTGGAGCTACAATGTAACTATCCTAACAAGTTTCTATTGCCAAAATATGACTAGAAAATAGCTCACACTGTTAAAACTAACTACAACTCAAAATCTAGGTACCTAAGACCAAAAAGTAGCACTGTATTATGCTAAAACTGCAAAAATTTAGAATTGGGGATTACTACTGCATAAAACTGTTATAAAACCACTTGAACAACTTCTAATGACCAAAAGAAAGGTGGAGAATAGATCACAAATCATAATTAACATGGGAATTAAAATATGCCTAGTGAAAACCTCCAAAATGAACTAGAAATTGGTCCAAATGAGCTAAGATTACCAAAATCAACAAAGGAAATGTTAAGCAATGATGCAAATACAATCGAATTAGTATATGAATGATGAAAACTAAGGTAAAAGTCAGGAATAACATGGTGCATGAAAATTGATGTGTGGAGACCCAAAATTTAACTATTCCACAACAAAAATGTGCATGAAAACAACCTAATCTAAAACAACAACTAAAATTTATCTAAACTAGTTCCTACAAGTTTTAGGAACTAAAATACAATTAAAACCAAGGTTAATTACTACAAAATATAAAGGAATCAAATTGTAGCATCTACACTACTTTTATTTAAGCAAAAACAAGACAAGAAAAACTAAATTCCAAAATTGAACTAATTTTTATGTCTTATCATAATCAAACAGAAAGATAATCATGCAAGCGAGTTCTAAATGATAAAACTAACTTAAAACTACACTTATATACTAAAGAAAACTAAAGATGCATAATATGACTATATGAACCTAGAAATATGCTAAATAAGCTCAAATATGAAAACTATACTATACTACCAGAGGAGAAAAATAAAGGAACATCCCAGCCTAGTTTAAAATGATGAAAACAAGTTAATTAGAATTTATTTGTAAGATTTGTTTTAGATTTTTCAATGGAGCTTGACCAAGAGCAAACTACAACAGAAAAGCAACCTAGTGCATAAAAGCTGCTAGGATGAGTTTTTGGCACATTAGAATGAGTTTTGCATTTAGGCATTTGGTGGGTGGTGATGGCCTTTGCTCCCCATCACTGGCAACTTTAGGGATTGGTTGTTGCAGGTTTGTATTTTCTTGTTACTATTTTAGTTTAGTTTTTAATTATGTTTTGGTCCAAAATTAATTTTGTTTTGGTGTTTTTAGAATTTTAGGTTTGCTAACATATATCATTAGTTAGATATAGTTTGTCTTCGTTGTTTGTAGGATATAATTTGTTTTAATTTTTTTTTCATATTCAATAGGTATAGTTCTGGTTTTGTGGTTTGCATCTAGCTAGATTACCACATTTTAGGTTGATAGAGTCTTTATACTTGTGCTAATTCAGCCATGCATAGATAGTTTGAATAGGTTTTCGTGAAAAGGATTAATCTTGATCACTTTTTAGATTTTACCTTCTTGAGACTTGAGTTATAATTGAAATTCTTCTTTGTGTGATACACTCGTGAAAATGCTCTTACTCTTAAATTTACACATTTGACCTTAGTGTTGACTTCCACTTTGGAGGTTTAATGCACAAGTTGTTGGAAACCTTTGAAGACAATTAAATACACTTGTACGTAGTTGATTGAAGGAGAATTAAGGGGAATTTTCTGCAACAAATCAAACTACTGTAGAGAAGAATAATTAAAGAGTTTAAGTTTGAGTACATAATTGACTTTTTGTTTTGAAGCTCAAATGCAAGTTGTACATGTTAGAGACCTTTAAGAGAGATATCATGGGAAGTGTTGAAGGCAAAAACAACCATTGGAGTGCACTTAACTACTGCCAATTATGTTACTAACTAGTTTAGCTATAATAGAATAACATAGATAACTTTAGAATTAGATTTTATTAAAGTTAGCATAGAACACACGTTTATAGGGTGGTTTTGGTGTATGTTTTTAGGATTGAATAATTACACATTAGTTCTAGTACTTTAGTTTAGTATTCATAGCAATTAGGACTTTAATTTGGTGACTTAGTGTTGGTAGCCTAGTTTCATTAGGAGAGTGAGTCTAGTAAATAGATTCCTTGCATTGTTAACATCATAATATTTTAACTACATTGCATTAGAATTAGTGTTATTCAATTAGAGTCTTAGTTAATTAGAATTTAGTTATAAGAGTTGTTTTAGATTTTTAGTAAAACTAGTCTATCAAATAACTTTTATATGTGTTTTCATTGAATTAGAGTGGCTAATTTGTGTGATTTTACCTACCCACTAGACACCAAAGGAAACATAGCAATGAAAAAAATGGCACCGAAGCATTGTGATATGCACATCAATCATAGAAAAACAAACTAGAAACATGAATCATCATTTCAATACTACATGCATACACTACCCATTTTCTTGCATCAAACTATACACAACTCATGTTGTCCCATATATACCTAGTTATTTCTCCTCCAATATGTGTTCCCCTTGCAGCATCAACCTTTGCTCCACCATGGTTTCTCTGGCCTCAGACTGGTGCGGCAGCAACCTTCAACCACTTTCACAGAATGATAACTCTTAACTATGGCTTAAAATTCAAACAAATACAAAACAAAAGTAAACCAAATACAACTAAACCCAACATTGATTCTCAATTAAACAACTAAAAATTGGAATGAACATCCCCTGAACACAACATTTTTCCAAAACACACCTATTCGACGTTGGTGTGTGAGGTGGTGGATGCGACGAGCTCGAGGGGCAATAACTCAAGGGCGAAGGAAACCCCTATTTCACAAGCTCGAGCGATAGTAACTCAACGCATGCCTTCTGGTTTGTTCTGGTGGCTCGTTGGCGAATAGGGACACTCGGGCCACGAGGGAGCGGCGACCATAGACACTTAGGCCACTGATGGCACGACACCAATTTTGGCTTTGAGGGAAGGAGAGAAAGTGAAACTGGCGGAGAGAAAGAGAAAGTAAAATTTGGGGAGAGAATCTCAATTGAAATTGTGATTTAATCAACGACATTATCGACGTCTAAGATCTATCGGTAATTCCGTCGATCAACACTTTCATCATAGACTTTACCAACGAATACATCCGTCGACAAATTCAAAAGCAATATTCGTCGGTAATTCCACCGGTAAACTAAGTTAACAATTTCATCGTAGACTTTACTGACGGATATAGGCCGTCAATAAAATAAAGAGGTTGATCCATTGGTAATTTTGTCGGTAGGTGATCATTACTGACAGATAAAAATCCGTCGGCAATATCGTCGGTAATTAGCATTTTTCTTGTAGTGTCCTAAGTTCACACAAAATCTGCACTAACTCACACAAAGCTATTAGTTCACATACAAAGCTACTAGATACCTTGTTTATGTGACACTACCAATTGTTATGCTCACATAGTGTTTTCAACCTTTCCACTATATCTCTTAGAGAATCTGTTTAATATCTTCTCAATTGAATATTTATTCACCAAATCTTATTTCTTAAAACATCTTTTAAATTAAATGGTTACTAAACCCTTTTATCTTTTAGAAAATCTTTAAGTAAAATAAATCTTTTAAATTAATAAATAATTTTCTTTTATCATAATCTTTTAAATAAAATAAATATTCTAAATTAAATAAATAATCAACCCTTTTATCTTTTACGTAAAATATCTATTTAATCTCATTTTCTTATTTTCTTAATTATTATATTTTATAGGGTCTCACATAGTCTATGGAATCAGACGAATAATATCGTCTTTAGGAATGTCAAATTCAATGTAAAAGAAATTTTTAGTACGACCAATTGAGAGTGTGAGCATGGATGAATAATAAAAATAAAAAGGTAAATTTCTCATTTTCGGATTGATGTACGTACCTTGTACAATGTATAAGATCTATAAGGTTAGAATTTTATAAAACTTGAATGTAAAGGCTAATAATGAGTACAAAGGAAAGAATGAAATTGATATTGATTGGGGGAATTGATACAAGGAGGTTGTAAGAGTAGAAGGAACCTTAAGATGATGAAAATGAGTGAGGAAATAGTATGGGTGATGAACCTAGTTGGTGAAAATATTTTTAAAAATGTCACCACGTAATTATAGGCTTCAGTTCTTTAAAGAACTGAAACCTATACCAGTATAAGCTTCAATTATTTTTAAATTAAAGTTTATAGTTCTGCAAATAATTTTAAAAATATCATCACTCTTTTGAAGTCGAAATCTATTAGACGAAATTAAATAATCTTTTTTACCAGTGAAGACCTGATTTTTTCTCTTTATGAACTTAGAGAGAAAGAGGAACCACCAATACAAGTGTCCAATAAATAGTCCACACAGAGATGAGTTGGAAGCCTAAGAAGAGGAAAGGAGTATAATACTCGGTCATGGCTGCAAAAGCACTTGGAAGAATATACTCATTGTAGCTTTTGTATGGTCAAATTAAATTTCATATTGTTATACTTAATTTGATACCATGTGAATTCTTCTGATTTAATATGCTAGAAGAGTAGGTTTTGGTAGGGAATTTCAAAGAAGGATAATGTCCTTTCTTTCATATTTGTAAATAGAGTTTGTATTAAGGTTTGGATACCCAAGTACCATCATTTTATATATTCTTTCTTGCTAATAAAAAGAAAATATAGATTACTTTCAATCAACACCCTCTTAAGGCTTAAATTGTCTTTTCTGGGCACTTTATTCAAGATCACCCTCCATACAAAGTTATATGATAAGATGAGAGCACTTCAATTTCTAGAACAACTCATAAAAAATATGCATATTTTCTAATAATATTATTTTGTAGTATCTCATACACGTGGACAATGCAATTTAATAATTAATTGCTCTTCCAAATCCATTCATCTTCATTACCTCTGCAAATTTGAATACCCTCTATGATTTGCATGAAGTTTGTTACTTGGTCTAATTCTAATTCAAAGCATGTTCTCCTCCACTTCAAATTTCATTCCATCTATTACCTTTGCAAGCACATATTTCTTTTTTTTTAACATCCTTAAAGCCTGCATTGGTTTAAGAGGCAACAATTCTCACACCCATTTATCATTCCAAAATTTGACTTTTAGTCGTGTACCTATTTTCCGATCACGTTTTTATAAGTGAATATTTCATATCACACAAGCTAGAATTAAAATTTTTTCATACCCTTTTATTGGAACTTTGTAAGATGAATTTGTAATTATTATTTAATATATTAGTATTTTGATAATTATTGTTTTAAGTTTATTTATAAATTGTTACTATCTTACTAGATGTTAAAAAAAAAATATCAATGCTAATGTTTTTTTAAGAGTTAAAGTTGTGACAATAACTGATTTTAATTTCTCAACTTAATGATCTAACTTAATTTAATTATAGTTGGATTGTATTGCTATATAAACTAATTTTTTGAAATTCATTTAATAAAAGGAATGTACATAAAATCCCTTTTTTTTTTATACATAAAATCCTATGTATGTATGGAAAGTTAAAATTTTACTCTAATATTAATTAGGTTACAAGTTATAAGCATATGCTTATTCTAGTAAAATAGCGACATCCAGTACTATAGATATATATCAGGTTTATCCCCTTTTTTTTTTCTTTTTATGGTTTGTCCTTGTTCTTACTCTTTTGGGAGTATTGTCCTTGTTTTGGTGTTTCGAAACCTTTCTTTTCATTGTGAGAGTAATATTATTGAATTTGGGGATTAATTATAACTCCCAATAATACATTTTTGTTGTTTTGAAGCACATAATTGAAAGACGTTTTCAGTATTTTATGTTTTGGTATGAAGCTAATTAGAGAAACATAGAAGTTAATTAATTAGGTGTGCATAAAAGTTGAAAAATGAAGTTATAAAAGTGAATGGTTTTTATGAATGATGATGATGATGAGATGTTAAAGGAAGGGGCATTGAAAGCAATAGCATTGATGGGGCCAATGCATGCATGGCCAAAACAATCACTCACATGGAATAATAGGGCATAAAGGCAAACAAGGAAGCAATTAGGGCGTGGAGTGGGGACTAATTCTTTTAACCTACATAATTCATTTCCCTACCAAACCTTCCCATTCTATCTTCCACGTGTGGCTCAAACTCCACAATATATCACCATCCACATTATGCACCCCACACGTGTGTGCTTTGATAACAAAATCTCAACATGCTAGCTACCTAGTGCCTACCTTCCTCACACACAAATCTTCTATTTTTATTCTCCTTATATAATTTATGCATCAAGTTTTAACCATATATACCTACTATGCTGCACATATTTTCCAATCCTTTAACCAAAAATGGAAGACCTAGCACAAAAGCCATAAAATTGATTTAAACACGAATTCAATCGGTTTCTAAGCCATTTTAGTGTCTTTATACGTTAAGAACTGAATTTTAAATTTAACTCAATCTTACAAAATCAATTTATAAAATAAGTTTTGTACTCACTTATATTATGAAATTGTCTTATTTTTAATCGATGTGATACTTCCAACGCTAAAATGTACTTACGTTCCATGCACAACCTACTAAGGACACTTTCATCTAACACACTCAACACTATAATTTGAAGTCACAGAATTATTAGTGTTGAAATCATGGACTAAAAATTACATCAATTTATGTTAAATAAGTATCAATTTGATAAAGAGAGGGGTAACAATAAAACCAAAAACTATGTATCGAAGAGAAGTTCAGTTGAATCCAGTAGTGTCCATTATTATCGGATATACTTGATATCTTTCTTTGTTCATGAGTTGTTTTCCCCAATTCGTATTAATTAGGGTTCTGTAATGTGGTCCAAAACTTGTATATTTATACTTGAATACCTAGCTTATTTCATTTTTGTGTGTCTTGCGTGTTTGGTAGATATATTCTTAATGAGCTGTTAAATACCGTTACCATGCATTTTAATCTCAAACCAATTTCAGTAAATAAGTGGTTGAAAATTTGAATAAAAAAGAGAAAAAATTCTATTTCAGTAAAAGGGAAAACTAAATTTCAGAAAAAGAATGAGTATACACGGTTAAATTGTAAGTTGGAAGATGTTTGTTATTATATAGTTTCTCCTAACTTGCCAACTACAAATAATTTCTTGTGTTAGAAGCTTTTTTATTTTTTAATTTTAAGCAGAAAAATATGTAACTAACCAATAATGTGCTTTTGTTTCCTTTTCTTTTTAGGTGGTGATTGAATTAGCTTTTGCATGTCTGTGCAAGTAAAGTCAAAGAAAAGCCTTCCATTTTGGATTTAATGTATTTTCAAATAATTTCTTCCATAATTTTAACTGAAAATGTGCCAGTATTATCCACTTATCTATCGTATGGTCAATTATTAATAATAAAGTTATAATGAAATAAAAATGATTTTTTAACAAATAAGTTTTTGACAAAGTTAATAAAATTACTAAATAGAATAATTTTTTATTTTTTTATAGAAGTTACAAAATAAAATAATAAAGGTTTTATTTTATTAAAAATAGTTGTTTGACAAAGTTTGTAAATCAAACTTTGTAAAAATGTCATTTCCTCGTAAAATATGTCAAATGAAATTAACGCAAGAGGTATAAAATAAAATCTTTAGGTGAATTTTTATTTTATGAGCAAAAAATGAATAAATTAATAAAATAGAGTACTTAGAGTACTCTAACCCTTTTACAAAAAGAATTACAAGGTACTTTTACATAAAGTTTACACATTTTAGAAGAATTTATGCTAACAAAGTGTTGAGGAAGAAACTAATATGTTAGTCTAATATTACAATCTATAATTGTACAGATATTATAGAATGACAGACATACTTAGTAATAGAATTATTTTTCAAACCTTAACACTTTAGATTAATGTAGAGGTTATAGAGTCATATGGAATTATGTTCCCAATATGATGTTATAGTGACGTAATGGACATAATGGCATAATGGCATTTTCTTAGTGACTGTCTACATTGCTTAACCTGCTGCAACATTTGGTACCAATCACTATATGAAAATGCTACATTTGGTAGTTTATGTTTCATCCAAGTCCATGCACTCACTTGTGCTATACAAAAGATTTCTTCTGAGTCTATTTTCCTTTGCTTAAAAATAACCTTGTTTCTATGCTTCCATATTTCCTAGATAATGACCAACAACATTCTTTTCCAACTTCTATTTTGTTTTCCATTTAATTAGTTGCATAAGATGAAAGTGTTGAAAATTGGCACATGATTTGTTATGATGCACAGTATTCACACCAACCCACTGATCACACATCTCCCACACTGTTTTAGTTATTTTACAACCAAAAAAGAGATGTATGACACTCTCCTCATTTTCTGCACACAGCTCGCATAAGGCATTTCATAATTGTATGCCTTTGTGTACTAACTTTGTCTTAATTGCCACCTTATCCATCATTATCCTCCATCCTAGTATTTTTGCCTTTTGAAGCATATTTAAGGACCAAAGAGATTTAAAAACAGTATTGTCTTCCCCACCTATAATACCTTGTAGACAATTATATGCAGACCTTACTGTATATGATCCTTCTTCTTCCTCCAACCATATCCAGGAATCATTACAATTTCTTTTGATCTTTTGGTCATTTATGATCTACATTAGGTCATGTTCTTGTATTTCTTTTTCCCACTCTAATCTAGTTCTTCTCCAAGTTATATTTTGTACCCATTCATTATGTGTCCATCCCCCCAATTCCCCTACAGTGCTACCTTTACAGTTTGAAATTTCATATAATCTAAGGAATGTAGAAATCAATGAAGTTCCTCCTACCCATTTGTCCTCCCAGAACCTAATTTTATTTCCTTCTCCTACCCTCCACATAACCGTGCGTTCAAACCAATCATTGTGTTTCATGCTTCCATAAACAGACCTTAGATCTTTCCACCATAAAGATTCGTTGTTTGTTATCTTAAAATCATTTAAGTTTCTCCAAGATCCATACTTAGATTCTAGAACCTCCTTCCATTTCCCTTTGTTTTCCACCCCTAATCTCCATTTCCATATTTTGCTAGAAAGGCTTTGTTCAAAATTTCAATATCTCTAATACCTAGTCCTCTTGTTCCTTAGATTTACATAAATTTTCTCATTTGATCCATATTATCTTTCTATCTTCAGATTTCTATCCCCATAAAAAGTTTCTTTGTGTTTTTAAAAATTAATCTTTAGAATAATCTTTACGGTGTGAATCTCAATATAAAGCAAGTGAATGTTTATCTTCAAACACTTTTATAACAAATTACAATTACGTTTCCACGATACTGTATTTTTAAACTTGGACAATCTAATTAATCCAACACTTTAAACCCATCCCTTATACTTTGTTAATTCTATTCTCGACGATATATAAATTTCTCATGGTACTTAAATTTCAAATCACCAACAATCCATTCCATTAAATTAGGGTTATAACTTATATTAAAGGCTTAAATATACATTTGGTCCCTATTTTTGTTGATTTTATTCAATTTGGTCCCTATTTTCGTTTTATGTTCAATTAGGTCCTCATTTTCGTCAAATTATGGTCAATTTGGTCCTTTTCACTAACGGTGTTTAAATAATTGAGGTTTTTGAACAGTACATGTCATGTGTTAGTTCCTTTTTTTTTTTAAATTTATTTTTTAAAATTTTTTAATTTTTTTTAATTTGAAAAAAATGGTACACGTGTCAAGTCACAGTTGTGCCACGTGTCAATGTTAGTGCCACATGTCAGCTTGTGGTAATATTTATTTTTTTGTTCAATTTAGTCCCTATATTCGTTATTTTTATTCAATTTAGTTCCAATTTTTGTTCAAATAAATCAATTTTGTCCCTTTCAAATTGACACTAAATTTAATATCTTTTATACAAATTATATTAATATCTTTTATAAAATTGACCTTTGAATTTATTATTTTTTAAAT
>Ga0214545_1003425_pt1 | contig 30293 bp, 9 predicted proteins | sample CNSS4metaG_FD_160064 | JGI IMG/M metagenome (GOLD analysis project Ga0214545, IMG submission 160064) | Root nodule microbial communities from cowpea collected in UCLA plant growth center, Los Angeles, California, USA - CNSS4 | ecosystem: Host-associated > Plants > Roots > Nodule | place: USA...
ATATTTTTATATATATATATATATATATATATATATATATATATATATATATATATATATATATATATATATATATGAATGTTATGTATGTTTTATACTATTAGCTCACCCTATCTGCTTGTGTTTGGCAATGATCGTGTATTTTGTTACATGTGACCAGATAATGTTGCAGGTGGATCTGGTGAGGCATAGAGTCGGAGCGGGACTAGTTTGGGAGAAAAGTTTTTTCCAGAGTTTTTATTATGATTTTGAATAAATTGTAAACTTTTATCTTATCAAACATGAATATTGGATTTGGATTTTTTTAAGTATGGATTTAAGTTTATTTTACGATGAAATAAAGTTTTAAATTTTTCTCGCGTTTTTGGGAAAGAAATTCATAATAAATGCAGTTTTTCTTTTATTTCTTTATTTTGTTACTTAAATTCGTAATATCCGAGTGGGATGTTACATTTTTTATTAGTTTACACGTGAGAACACTTAAAACTATATATAGATAAGCATTTTATAGAGACTTCATCCATTGAATTTAATAACAATTAATTGTATTATTCTTTGTTGTGTATGAAAACATAGGTACAACAACATTAGAAATTGTGGATCAATTGCCATGTGCCACTCACACTTTACATGTTTTGTAACATGTGTAAAATATGTTAAAGGTGAGGTGTTCTAGAAGGAAGGTTCGACTTAGTATTGTAATTGGGTCAATTAGAAGCCAAGTTAAAATACTAGGTGATCTCCCATGATCCAATCTAATCTACAACCCAATTATTTAAAGCAAGGCCCAAAATACATGGCCACTAACACAAAAAAGGCTTTTTACGACTGTTATTTTAGGCTTTTTTTCATCTGTGGTAGGTTAGACGTAATAGCGGACGACGTAAATTTACATTTGTTGCATTTATAAGAGACGTAATATTATGTTTATTGCTTGCAACAGACGTAAATTCTTTTTTTTTTCAAATTTCACCAAATCTCTTCATCTTCTTCTTCTTCTCCTTCTCCTTGTTCTTCTTTCTCTTCTTCTTATTCACGTTCTTCTTCTCCTTCTTCTTCATCTGCTTCTTCTTCGATCTCTCCTTCTTCTTCATGTTCTTCTTCTTCTTCACAACATAAAGGTAAAATTACCCAAACATAACACATCTAATGTAAACCAAATTTTATGAGAGAAAACACAAAAGTAAAATGCAAAAACCAAGCTTTCGGTATGGAGAAACACCACCGTGGTTTGCATCGTCACTATAGTTGGGTGAAAACACCTTCATAGTTGCTCCTCTTGTTTGTTGCTGTAGGGTGTAAGTTTTGGTTGAAAACCTTTCGCGCAATGTTATGAAGAGTCAAGCGTTATTTCTAGGGCTTTAGAAAACTCAATATTTACGTCTGACCAAATAGCAACAGATGTAAATTTACGTTTGTTGCCCTCTTAGACGTAAATTTACGTTTGATGCCCTCTTGTCCGTCGTAAATTTATGTCTACTACCCTCTGGTCCGACGTAAATTTATGTTTGTTGCTCTTTGTTCGATGTAAATTTATGTATGTTGTTCTCTGGTCAGACGTAATTATTTATATTTACGTCTGTTACGAAGACAACAAACATAAATATTTTGCAATTAATTACAAGTATGCCACTAGTCATTTTTTACGTCTGTTTCTTGTGGGTCAAACGTAAATAGGGAGACGTGATAGATCAAATTTGTGTTAGTGAGCACAAAAAAAAAAAAAAAATCTATGCTACTAGTCCAAATACAAGTCCATCATATTTTAATATCCTCATTGGCCAAAGTGGATAATAGTTTAAGCCCATGAGGCACACTTGACTTAGTGTCCTCCCATCCTTTTGTAATTTTCTAACTAGAGATGTCAAAATATGTTCCAACCTATGAGTCAACCTAGCTCACCACGGGTTTGAGCTGGATTGAATTGAGAAAAAATTGGTTTTTTCAAAAGTGGGTTGAATTGAACCCGACTCACTTAATAACCCACATGTTAACTGAGTTTGAGTCGAGTTAAAGATGGTTGACTCACTTAACCCACCAACATTTTTTTTACAATTTTTTTTACATTTTTTGTTATAATTATTTAGTACTTCTAATTATATAATTTCACAATTTCATATTTTTAAATGTTAGAATATTGCTCAATAATATTTGAATAGTTTGAGTGTTTAATTAATTTGTTTGTCAAGTTATATACGTTGATATTTTAATCTTTAACTATTATCTTTATAATAATATTTCAAGAATTAGGCAAACACTTTGATTCAACTATTATAAAAAATAAATTAAGTCAATTCACTTTCATTGTAATGCAATAAATATATTAAATAAATTGCAAAAAAAAACATTCGTAAATGAGCCAACTCACCAACCCGTGGTGAGTTGGACCGGATTCCAAAATTTCTGGCTCACCAGAAAGTGAGCCGAATTGAGCTAATTCTTTTTTAGCTCAACCTATGGTGAGCCCACCGTGTGAGTCAGGTTAGCTCACTTTGACACCCTTACTTTTAACCATGCTCCTAGTGATTAGGCCTCTTGCTTGACCAATATCATCACTTCATCTATTGAAATTAATAGCAATTAACTATATTATTCTTTATTTTGTATGAAAACACAAGTACAACAACATAATTATAATCGTTTACCAAAAATGGAATAACTTATTATTAAAGAAAAAAATGTTTTTTTAATAATTTTGAAACTAATTAAGATCAATATAATTAATTATTTAAATAAATAATCAATTAATTACATGTTTAAAACAATTTAAAAATAACTATTAATACTAAATATAATCAACTATATTACTAACAATCAATCATCAATTATTTTATATCTACAACATTTTTGAAATATTTTTTAAATCAAAATTTGATACATGTAATTCTTATTCCTAAACTTTTAAATATAGAGAGATCGATAGAGAGATGGGATTTTCCTTTTTAGTATCCACTTTTTTTTCATTTTTATCTTTTAAGTTACCGTTTTATATACGTGGGAATTCTCTTTTTTGTGTTATTTTTTTCACTTTTACCTTCAACTTATCATTTTATTTAAATTTAATTGATTTTTTAAATTTAACTATTGTTCCAAATTAAATAAATATAAATTATCTACTAAATAAATGAAAATCATCCATAAAATAAATAAAATTACCTATAACTAAATTGTAAAAATATTTATATTTACTTTTATCACAAAAAACTACCTATAATTGTAAGGCCCATTTTATTTCTTACCTTTATTTTAAAGGTTGCCCCAAACGGTTGGGCCTAAGGGCCGGCCCAAAAGGGAAAAGGAGACCCTAAGTCTGCCCTCACACTTCCATTCCTCTTACTCTTCAGATTTTCGCAGTCGTCAAACTCCCTCTTTTCGCAACAGGAAGCTCTGCTAGGGTTTGATCCCGGCTCCTGGGCAAGACAACTCTAAACTCAGCTCTGCTCCATGTAAGTAAATCTCAAGCTCGTGCTTCTCACTCTCTAGGCATCCTTTCTTTTGTTGATCAGTAGGGACCTTGTAGTAATCTCGTTCCTAATCTGCTTCCCTTCGTTTTCAGCCCTTCGGCCTACTCTTAGGACTGTGGTGCTCTCTGTGTGCGTGTCGGAACTTCCCGCTAGCTCGTTTCCAAGTAAGGGAAGCTAGGACTTTCGGTTTCTTGTGTTTTTCCGCTGTTTTGCTGTTGTTTCGTGATTGCATGGCTTGGTTGTCGTTGTGTCAGATTTGGATTAAGTTAAAGCATGTGTTGATTCGTGAGTTTGGCTATTGTACGAGAAAACAGTGGCGAGTGCTGGTTTTCTCGCCCAAGTGAGCTAGTCTCGCCTAAACGAGATTATCAGAGGCTCGCCCAGGATTTTTACTACTCGAATTGTCGCCTAGGCGACGTGCATTCTTTTTTGAGTGAGGAGTGGTCTCGCCTAGGCGAGAAGGGGCTCGCCTGAGCGAGACCTCGCAGAGTCCACTGTTTCCTTGTCGCGCCTTCGCCTAGGCGAGGTGGGATTCGCATGAGCGAGAGGCTCCCTCTCGCCTGAGCGAGCCCTGTTAGCTTGAGCGAGGCAGCGGGCAGGTTTTGATGTTATTGTTGAATGGTTCACTAATGTGTGGCTTGCTTGTCTGATCTAAATGCTTTACTAGAAAGGTTGTGTGATGATGGCATGATTAATATATGAGTTTGAGATGGAAATGGTATGTTATTTTATTGGGTATGAATTGGAAAGCATGAGTTGTATGATTTGTTGTTTATACATGATATTAATGTTATGGGAAATTCTTGATTGGTGGGTGGAACATGTATAAAGTATAGGTAGGGCATAATTCCATGACTCTTGTAGTGAGAGATCTTGGTGGCGCCTCATCTGTTGGACGTAATTCCATGGACCCTCTTAAGGGGAGTTCCTGGTGGTACCTCGACAAAAGGACGTAATTCCACGGGGAGTCGTGGTGGTGCCTCAAGGCCAGGACATAATTCCACGAAGGCCACGTGGTGGTGCCTCTTGCAAGGGTATAATTCCGCGAAGGCCTCGCGGTGACACCTCACTGCTAGGACGTAATTCCACTGCCACGTGGTGGTGCCTCATTATGCGTATCCAAATAGTCAAGTCTTGGGGTCTCATATGTTTTGATAGCTCTGGTGTGATGCTTGTTATTTATGTTTAGCTTTGAGATTACATGTGGACTGTTATAATATGAGTTTCCTTTACACTAGCTTACCCTTTTGCTTGCTTGTATGTTGTGTGTGGTCTTCTCTATTGCAATGATCATCAATTTTATTGATGTGAGCAGATGTGAGGACCCCTGGCAGTGGTATGGATAATAGGGATGCGGCAGCTTGATGGATTGGATGAGTATTGGGCCCACTGTGGGGCCCATCACTGTAGGATTTTTATTAGTTATGTTTCTTTTGTCCGCACAAGACCTAGTATAGCTTTTCTGCTTTTCCAGTGTACTTTGTTTAGGCCGTGTGGAGCCTCTTTTATGTAATCTGGGAAATGCTTGGCGTATTGTATGCCTGCATACTCCAAACTCCTTACTCTCTGATTATTCATGTATGTGACTTATTATCAAATTTGAGGTTATCCAGTTTTTGGGATGTTACAATAATGACATCCTCTTTTGCTATCACAAAAAAGTGAATTAACATTAATGCTACATATATTTTCGGTTTAATTACTCAGATAATACCCACTTTGGTAGGGATGTGTGAATTTGGTACTCGTTATTAAAAAAATGTCAATTACGTCATAACTTTTGAAAAGTATCTCAATCAAGTTTCTTTTAGAAAAAAAAACGGTTATTAATGCCATTAACGATACACCACGTATCACTCTCTGAATTTTTTATTATTTTTTTTATTTTATTTCTATTTTTTATTTTATATTTTTGCAAAAAGATTTTGTTACCACTAGGGATGTCAACGGGGCGGGTAGGGTACGGGTAGTAGCTCCCCCGTACCCTACCCACTGGATAAATATCTACCCCATATTTGTATCCATATCCGTCAGGTATCCATTATGCGGGTATCCGCCTATTTTTTTTTCATATCCACGGGTACCCGCGGGTATTTGCAAAATTATTTAAAAAATAAATATTTTAATCATAAATTCAAATAAAATAAAATAAAATACATCACTATCATAAATTTTAAATAAAGTTTAAATAAACTCAAGTTGATACAAGTCCAAATAATTGTAAAAGTAAATATAAAATGACATTCAACATAGTAGAAATTCTTTAATTAGTGCTTTGATCAGCAAACCTGCAAAATAGACAAAATAAGCAAATAATAAACCTCAATTGTCATATGCCAAGTATTCTTATTTTAATTCCATCATTTGACAACAAACATACCATAAACGTCATTGTCTATATAAGGTTTGATGTATATGCCCAATTTAATCATTGAAATATATTTTTTAATCTATTTTTTATAAGATTAAAACTAATTAAGTATAAATATTATTAATAAATTAAATAGTTATATTTATATTAAAATTTAGTGATAAAAAATGTTATAGTAATAGAGCAATATACGCACCCAATTTTTTTTTTCAATTAATGTTATACTAATATTTTGTAAGGGATAAAATAAATGTTATACTAATATTTTTTTTATTAAAAATAACCTTTTAACATATTACATTATTGTATATTATTAACGCATATTTTGTTAATCATTTCTTTTAGTAATTTTAATATATATTAGTACTTAATTTTGTAAAAATACATATACTTAATTAGTTTTAATCTTATAAAAAATGGATTATATAAATATATTTCAATTATTAAAAACAATTAGGACAAAATTAAATCAAAAACACAAAAAGTGGAACTAAATTGAATCATGGAGACACATTTGGAAACTAAATTGAAATGAAGACAATAACATTTAGCACACATGGCATTGTTCTGTCACGCAAACATTGATGCGTGTCATACTAAGAACTTGACATGTGATAACAAAAAAAATTTTGCAAAAAATAAAATTTAAAATTTAAAAAAAATTAAAAAGCATAGGTTGACACGTGACGTGCCGTTAACATTGTTAATAATTTTTTCTGGAGACCTAATTAAGACACTTTTCAAAAATTAGAACTCAATTGACACTTTTTTAAGAGTACGTACCAAATTGACACATCTCTTCCAAAATAGGTACATCCGAGTAATTAAGCATATATTTTCACTTGTATATATAATTGTACACAAGCATTCATTCAAACGTGAAAATTATAAACTATACATTGTTTTTTGTCATCAAAATACAAAGTTAAACTAATTTTTTCGATTTTGAACATTTCTAGTCAGCTTTTGATAAAGAAAAGAAATCTAATATTTATTTATCTAATCAAAAAAAATGATAAAAAGACTTGAAATTTCCTAGTTTTCCTTTTCATTCATTCAATGTTTATATTTATTATCGTTATAATATGTGCACCAACTTACTGACGCATTTAAACTAAGGCTTAAATATAGATTTAATCTTATTTTGGTTGTTTTTATTAATTTGATCCTTATTTTCATTTTGTATTCAGTTACGTTCTCATTTTCGTCAATTTTAGTCAATTTGGTTCTTTTGACTAACAGTGTTTAAATAGTTAACATTTTTTAACCGTACATGTCACGTGTCAGCTCCTATTTTTTTTATTTAAAAAAAATAATAATTTTTTTAATTTTTGTTTAAAAAAAATTATTTTTTTTAAAATTTTTTTAATTTCAAAAAATATTGTCCACGTGTTAAATCACAATTGTGCCACGTATCAATGCTAGTGTGTGTCAGTTTATGGTTGTGTTGTTTTTTTTTGTTCAATTTAGTCTTTATATTCGTTATTTTTATTCAATTTAGTCTCATTTTTTGTTAAAATAAATCAATTTTATCCCTTTCAAATTGACACCAAATTTAATATCTTTTATAAAAATTATATTAATATTTTTTCTAACATTGACATTTTTATTAATTATTTTTTAAATTCAATTATAAATTATTAAATTTAATTATAAATTGAATAAAATTATTATATTTAATTGCTAAATAGAATATAATTATTTAAAATATTATAAGAATATAATTATTAAATTATTTTTTTAATATTTATATTCTAAAATACTTTTCAAATTGATATTTAAAAATATTTTAAATATTCAAAATATTTTAGAAAAGTAAACTAATAATTGTAAAATTAATATTTAAAGATAAAATATTTTAGATTTTAATTTCTAAAATGCAATAAAAATATTAAATATTTTAGATTTAAATGTCAAGTTTACAAATGTTAATATATATTTTTAATATTTTAATAATTATATTTTAGTAATATTTAAACAATTATATTCTATTTAACAATTGAATCTAAAAATTAAATTCAATTTATAATTAAATTTAATAATTTATAATTGAATTTCAGAAATAGCTATTAATAATGTCAATTTAAAAAATTAAATTATTCAATTTTAACAAAAATTGGGACTAAATTAAACAAAAATAACAAATAAAGAGACTGAATTGAACAAAAATAACGAATATCGAAACTAAATTGAACAAAAAGAAATAATACAACCACACACTGACACGTGACATTAGTATTGACATGTGGCACAATTGTGACTTGACACGTGACAATGTTTTTGAAAGTAAAAAAAAAATTAAAAATTTTAAAAGTTTTTTTAAAAAATTTTTAAAAAATTAAAAAATTAAAAAAAAAACAGAAGTTGACACGTGGCATATACTGTTCAAAAAGTTAACTATTTAAACACCACTAGTCAAAAGGACCAAATTAACCAAAATTTGACGAAAATAAGAACCTTATTGAACACAAAACAAAAATAGGACCAAATTGAAAAAAAATAACAAAAATAAAGACCATATTTAAGCCTTAAACTAATAAATAACCTTTACCACATTTTTATCAACTCAAAATTTTACTTGCAAACCAGTATTATTTGGTGAAACAATTTATTTCAGTAGTTCCTAATGTTTTTTAATTGCTACTACATGTACAATTTCAGCTTATAAGTTCCTATTTTTTATAATCTCCATTTTTATTAATTTTTACATTTAGAAACCCTTAATACTCATTCACACTTTCTACCAAAGATCATTTTTCAAAATATAGTAGTGAATCATTTATACTATCTCATTTCATTTATTCACTTATTTTATATTATAATGAAACTTCCACATAATTAAGGGCTATTGGGATTTTTCTTCTTCAACTTCACAATTTCTTCTTTAATTATGTAATTTGCAACTATCCAAAATATATTTACAAAATTAATATTATACTAATAGAGCAATATAGTCACCCAATTGTTTTTTACAAAATTAAATATATTTATATTAAAATTTAGTGGTAAAAAAATGTTATACTAATAGAGCAATATAGTCACCCAAATTTTTTTTTCAATTAATGTTATACTAATTTTTTTGTAAAGGGTAAAATAAATTTTATACTAATATTTTTTTATTAAAAATGACCTTTTAACATATTGCATTATTATATATTATTAACCATATTTTGATAATAATTTATTTTACCACTAAATTTTTATATAAATATTAGTATTAATTATTGTAATAATATATTTCAATTATTAAAAAAATAGGACAAAATTGAATCAAAAACATAAAAGTGAGGACTAAATTGAATCAAAGAGACACATTTGGGAACTAAATTGAAATTAAGATAATGACATTTAGCACACGTGACATTGTTCTGTCACGTGACACTGACATTGTCATGTATCACACCAAGAACTTGACAAGTGGCAACAAAAAAAAGTTTAAAAAAATTAAAAAAATTTAAAAAAAAATGAAAAAACCAGAGGTTAACATATGATATGTTGTTAACGGCGTTAATAATTTTTTTTTTTTCTGAAAACCTAATTGAGGCACTTTTCAAAAGTTGGACGGAATTGACACTTTTTTAAGAGCGAATACCAAATTGACACACCCTTACTAAAATGAGTATCATCCAAATAATTAAACCTATATTTTTTTACCGGTACATATAATTGTACTAATTGGCATTCATTCAAACGTGAAAATTATAAACTATACATTTTTTTTTTTCATCAAAATGCAAAGATAAACGAATTCTTTCAATTTCAAAGTTTCTAGTCAGCTTTTGATAAAGAAAAGAAATCTAATATTTATTTATCTCATCAAAACAAATGATAAAAAAACTTGAAATTTCCTAGTTTTCCTTTTCATTCATTCAATGTTTATATTTATTATCGTTATAATATGTGCACCAACTTACTGACGCATTATAACTAATAAATAACCTTTACCACATTTTTATCAACTCAAAATTTTACTTGAGCAAACCAGTATTATTTGGTGAAACAATTTATTTCAGTAGTTCCTAATGTTTTTTAATTGCTACTACATCTACAATTTCAGCTTATAAGTTCCTATTTTTTATAATCTCCATTTTTATTAATTTTTACATTTAGAAACCCTTAATACTCATTCACACTTCCTACCAAAGATCATTTTTCAAAATATAGTAGTGAATCATTTATACTATCTCATTTCATTTATTCACTTATTTTATATTACAATGAAACTTCCACATAATTAAGGGCTATTGGGATTTTTCTTCTTCAACTTCACAATTTCTTCTTTAATTATGTAATTTGCAACTATCCAAAATATATTTAAGATTACTGATTTAGAATTATCATATGAGATGCTAAAATATGTAATTCATAATTATATTTTAGGTTACATAATTTAAAATAACCATATTTTGAATTACACCATCCATAACTAAATAATTGAGAGCAAAGACAAAAATGGTATGCATTGCTATAATGAAGATTACAAAGGAAAAAACATTTAGAAATTTTACTTTCATTGATTAATTCCACGGAGAAAATTTCCTCTTCCACCACCAACACACAATACTATCTATACAAGCAACTTTCTGCAATGGTCAAATAAACAGTGACCTAAGATAATAATACCTCACTTCACTTATTAGTATGATACACTTATACCTTTCCATGATCAAGTGTTCAAGAGTAAAATTTGTAGGTCTTGGCTTTAATTATGATTGTCCTCAATCCTCCAATTGGTGATAAAATCATTAAGCAGAGGCCAAGAAAAATGCAGATCTGTAACAATAGGAGCAAGATTAATCTTTGCTTAAAATGATTTTTTTTTTTAAGGAGAATATATGAAACAAAAGTTTTTTCAAATATACCCAGTTAGTGAACCAAGACAAGCTGAATCTCTTTGGTTTGTGGATTACAAGCCACATGATACATGGGAGCTACAATAAGAAAACCAAACAGTTAAACACAATAATAGTAATCTCACAAAAAAATAGGTACATATTTGTTAAAGATAAAACTAATTTATAAATAAAGTAAAACTTCAATTTTGTAGAAACTAATAAGAAAAATAATATTTATAAGTTCACTTATAAAGAAATTTATTCTCAAAGAGAATTAATGAATTGAGATGCATATTCATGGCTTACAAAGTATGTTGTTGGAGCAAAAGCAAACCCTCCAAAAAATCCTAGGAGACCATCGAAAAATGGAAAGGTAATAGCAATGAACATTGTGAATGCTGAAAAAAAAAATGAAAAAGAGGATACATTAATATGAATGCACATAACCAAATGAAATCCATAAGTGATATTAAGAACATGTACATTACTTACCCACATATACATTCCTTACAACAAAACGAAGTATTGTGCTTGGTTCAAAATTCAACTTCTTCACCATCACAGTCTCAATCATGTCAAACACTGGCATTGCATAAATCTACAAAACAGTAACAAAGTTAGCAATTTGGGTAGTTTTAGTTTCTTTAGCATCAACCAGAAAGAGGAAAAATCATTGGAGTTTTTGCTCATGATTACTTTAACTCTTTGTGTAACTTGTAAATTTAAGTTTCGACCAACTTAAATGGATAGGACAAATATGTTGTATTGTAGCAGAAGTCTGTAGTAAAACTCAACTCATATTTGAATTAGAGACATTCAGAAATCCAAGTATGAGTTGAAATGAGAAAGTTCAGTGACATTTTAGAAAAGAAAAACCCAGGGAAGTGGTGCAATAAGCAATAATCTCTTCATAACTCATACATCAAAAGTGGTAAATTTCTTTAGTCTATTCCAGTAAAAATATTTCTGACACAAGTATGAAGCATAAGAGAAATTGAACTTTACCTGATAGCTTCCAATAACATGAATAACAACAAACAAGTTAGCCATTGCAATGAGCCATGCTGGTTTCTCCAAAGAGATGAGGATGTCAGAATCAACCTCATTGCCAAACATCCAGTAGCCAATAAGAGCCACAGGGAAGTAACATACAGCCACAACTATGTAGGCCACAACCACTCCTCTCCACATAGGAACCTTGGATGGTTTCTCAGGTGTGGATGGGATTGTGGCTTGGATTTCCAACACCACATTGTGCCCAGCATAGGCAAAAGCCACAGTGCCAAGAGCATTAAAAAAGTTAAACACTGTCCCTGCAGTACTCTCAGCTTTGTAACCATATTGCACATTTTCTTGAACACCCTTGTCTACACTAGCTGCCCAAGCAATTGTAGAGTAACTGCAGCAAAATGCAGACCAAATCATCATGGTCATTAGTATTTCACTCTTGTTCTCATTCCACCAACAGAACTAAATTGGTTCACAGTTCTCAAATGTAACCAATAAATTTGTGTCCATAATGAAAAGAATATGGTTAATTAGATGTACCTTAAGGACATGACTGCAGCTGCCAAGGATACACCAGTAATGGAGTTGAAATCAGGGAGATGGGACAGGACAAAGTGAACAGAGGCAAAGATCATAATAAAAAAGGTTAATTTGATCTTTTTGCAGTCTGAACAAACAGTATCATGAAACTTCTGCAATGATGTTCCTCCAGTAACCATGTACACAATGTTTACCCCAATTTCAACCACAAGCTGTTGAGGCACCACGATGTAGAGGCCAAGCTTCTCGCCGAATGCATACTGACCCAGTTCATGGTACCTGTCAAACCTTTTCCCGGGAACCATTTCATGCATCTCAACCATTTGCCATAATGTGTACAAGGTGATGATCCATGAGAGTATAAGTATTGTCACACCAGGACCCCTGTGTAATTAGTGACAACATTGTGATTCTCAAATCAAACACAATTTACAAAATTGGTGATTTGTTCTGCACTCTGTGCAGAAGCTCACTTTTATCACGAGTTAAATTTCAGTCACAAAATATATAACAATTCACCCATTTGAACACTTGAGTTTATAACAAATCACACATAATGTTCAATCATCAACCCTCTAAAAATTGTATAATAAGCAAAGAGTAGAGTATATATGGGTTAAAACAGTATAAAAACAACATTACTTTAAGGAAAAAAGTTGAAGGTGTAATGCAATTAGGGTTTGAAACATACCATCCAAGCTCAGACATGGCATAAGGAAGACCCAGAACACCAGCTCCAACCATGGCAGTGACATTGTGGAAAGCTGAATACCACCATTTTCCATTCCTTTTAGAAGTAATTGGAAGCCAATCATCAATTTTCCTCTCCCTCTCTGATTTTTCCTATTTTATCAACAAACAACAAATTAAATCACCTTCTATTTTCAACCTTCATATACTGTAATGGCATAAATTCACAAACAAAAAAAAAAGAAAAGGTCTATATGCTAAAAATAAATAAATGCAAGAAAGTGTGAAGAAAAAAATAAATGTAATGGGGACTGTGGTGTATTCAACATAAAGCATGTTCAACTTTTTGCTGCCTTTTATAAATGCATTATTCTGTAAGGAATAATAATTTTACACCTTTCAACCTATCCAAAGAAAAAAATTATCCAAGAATTTCACATTTTAGACTTAGAGGTTAGGCGGCTATGATATGTAGATTATTATTTACTCAATCATATATTTATGCATATTTTAGATATTTTTAAATAAAATTACTTAAAAATTATTTTTTGATATATAAATTTAAACAAAAATTATTCCTAGAATATAATTTAAATAAAATTTTTTTATAATATTAGTACAAATAATTTTTTTTTATAAAAATAAATTCAACTATTACTTTAAATAAAACTAATCTTTTTATAAATGGTTTTAATTTCAAAAGTCTTAATAAAAAGCATTAACTATAAACAAATTTTCAACTGTTAGGTTTTCCATTATTAATAATTTTGTCTTGTTCACTTAATTTAAAAAAAAATGAATAAAGATTATTAAAGGCCGGTAACATATATAAAATTGTTTTCATTCGTACTGATCTATTAATAAAAGTAATTAAATTTTATATTAAAAATACTTGTTTAATATTTATTTAGAATTTTACTCACCAATATTTGCAAGTATAGTTTTTGTTGTCGTCCTATCATCGAAGAATTGTGGTTTGTGTACTATGGAAACTTGTGTGACATGTATAAGTAAGAATTAGTAAAATGAATCTTTTTCTATTTTTTTCTCAATCTTTCTTTTCAATTATTTTTAAAAATATTCATGTTCAAACTATTCCATTTTTAAATTAATTAAATATTGATCAAAACATCATGATCTGTGTGTTCAAAAGCAACTCTTATATTATAAGTTACAACAAAAAACTAAATGACAACATAGTAGTTTTACGTGTTTTAACAAATACACTCTAATTTTAAACAAAAACAAATATACTATTAAATTATAAATTAAAATATACAAGTTAGAGAATGCTTTTCCTCACACTAAAACATTCTTCATATCTTTATTCTCTTAAATGTGTATTTCACACGCTAATTTCACAACTAGTTACAACAATTTTTTTTTTCTCAAATACCTCTTATCACTCTGCTAATTTCTATACAGAAATTAAAGTTTAATAATCTTTGAAAAATTGTTAATAATGAAAAAGATTACCGCATATCAAAATTAAACATGTAGTTTATTTAAAACAATTTATAAATTAAAAAAATTCGTTTATTATATAATTTAGATATATTTATTAATAAATATATTTATACATATCCTCTTCAATAAAATGACTCTAAAATGTAATCATTGGTCTTTTGAAACTATAAAGTCAATGTTTTGTGTTTAACTTTGTAGATAATAAAATGGGTATCATTTAAACCATACTCAAATAAGCAACCTAATCACTCCATATCTTAATATATAATTCTATTTTTGGTTTGGTTTTGGGTATGCCAATTATGACTTTTGAGGTTTGAGCACACGTATGACTTTGACTTATTTAAGGATTTTTTTTTAATGTCGTTTTTTTTATAAAGTCATCATTGCAACAAAAAAGTAATAATAGTTTTGTGTGGGAATAGAGTGATAAAGTGGTTTTTAGCACTTAAATCTCTGTCCATAAAAACAAGGTTTAGTTTACATAGTGTTTTAATCCAACATTATGACGTTTTTACAATCAAGTCACCAAATTTGTAGTAGGGTTTGTTTTTTATATTTTATCATTTTATTGTAATTTTGTTCCTATTGAAAGATGTTTAAGGAGGGAAGGGTAAAAAAATTCTACATAAACTACAACTCTAAGATTATAAAGTAATAATCAGAAAGTTATTATAATTTCTTTACATTATCTTATTGACAACAAAATATGAGAAATACAATAAATTTTAAAAGACCGAAAACCTGTTTATTAAACAAAAAATTAAACTAAAAGATCATCAAACACAAACGGCATGACTCAGCTGGTGAAAAAAATAGTTAAATTAATTATACTTTTTTTTTTTAATCCTCAGTGTCAGGTGATAAGAGGGTTTTGATGTTTTTTATATATAAAATAATTTTTGGCGTTGTTAAGATATTCAGTTATTATAATTCAAACAAAGTAGGTCAAAAAGGAAAAAAAACAAAAACAAAAACAAAATCACGGGACTTTTTCAACTGCGTGTTTGGAAAACAACTTCATCTAGCATCATGAAGTTTCCTTAGTTCACACGATAGAGATTAACTGCACTCAGATACTAATTTTCTCTTACATAAATCATAAATCATTCCCATAATCTATAAACTTAAAATGTTCACTATGATCATCTAAACGAACAGCTTGCACCCAGGGAGCAAACCACTTTTTTGCTGAGCATTAATTTATTTTTTTTGTTTTATGTTTGTATATGTATTCGATGCAGCGTTGTTGGTCTCTGTGTAAATTAACACAACGTTGCTTCAATCGTGCTATTTTTTATATGAATTGAGACACATCAAATATGTTTTGTTAATGAATAAAGATACCTCAAATATGTTATATATATATATATATATATATATTTCATCATCCATTATGCTACTATATCAGAGAAAAAAAGTTACTAAATCCGGTTTTACACGCTACTGTGTTAATATAGTAGAATTTGGTGTAAATCAGCTTCATTAAACTAATTAAATAAAGAGAAATTTATATATTATAAAATGATGTTAATTTTAGATAATGCAAAATTTTAAAAAACACTCGTATGCTTAGTAAACAAAATAAGCAAAATGGTTTCCGGTGTTGATGGAACCTCTAAAGAAGTGTGGGCATTTCCAAGGCATGGAAAGAAGTAAGATTTTTGTCTAACAAACTTAATTTGAAAACATTAATGGAAGCATACACAGAAGAGGTTAAAGGGAAGATGAAAATTGGAAAAGCAATTGCAGAGAGGAAACATGGTGAAGAAGAAAGATAGAATTGGTAGTGTTTGATTTAGAAAGTGTGATGAGAGAGAGAGAGAGAGAAACTGACAGTATTTTTGTGAGGAGCAGAGGTGTGACCATTTGTTGCTTCGATTTCCACACTTGCCATGGCTGCAGAATGAGATGCCCACAAGTTTTTCAGAACAGAGGACAGAGAACAGAACAAACTGTGTTCAAAGTTACTTTGTTACAGAAAAAACAAAGAGTGCCTCTCAGTTTTCAAATACGGGAATGTGTGGGTATTTATAGACGACAACATCATACAAAAACAAAACAACTCAAAACACAAATTAATAAATATATTATTTTAATATCTTCTAACAATGAGTTAACTAAATTGTATGAAAATATAAATTTTGCTAAGATAATTAGTTTTCTCATTTTAAAACTTACACGTGTGGTCTCTTATTTATTCCAGAAATAAATGTTAATTTTAGTATAAGTCTAAACTTTTTCTACCCAATTTTATTTATTTTATTCTTGTAATTTAATTAATCAAATAACTTTTTCTTATAATAAATATGTTATGTGAGAGTGAGGCCCATTTTTATATTTGGTAAGGATATTTTTAAGTTAAATATAGACTGAAATTCCTACTCGTGTTTAAAATATGTTAAAATTTTAACTATTTAGTTTTGTTTATAAAATCCTATTCTTTTTTCTGATTTCTTTTCTAGAACTATCTCTAGCTTCACTTCAAAATTATGAAATTATTTTTCATATTTTTATAATTGGAAGTCTTAATTTAGAAGATATTAGTAATTGGAATAATTTGAACCGATTAGATTATATTTTAGTAAGTTTTTGTTATTTAATTTTCTCTTTTCTTCTATTTTTTTTTAAACAAGGGTTTTTCTTCTATTTTTATAATTTTCTATATTAGTAATTGGAATAATTTGAACCGATTAGATTATATTTTAGTAAGTTTTTGTTATTTAATTTTCTCTTTTCTTCTATTTTTATTTTTATTTTCTTAAAACAAGGTTTTTCTTCTATTTTTATAGTTTGTACGTATAGATTTTAGCATGTATGTGATGTAAGCCCCCTTCTTAGATAGGCCTAAGGGCAGCCCGCTAAGTTCTCCAGAACCTCCCTTTTTAGCTTCTCACTCTCATTTTGCTTATTTTTCAGAAACTGTTCCTTTTCTCCCTCCCCTCGAGCAACAGAAAACTCTGTTAGGGCTTGAACAAGTTTCCCCTTTTAGCTAGTCAATCGCTTCTTCTACCATGTAAGTTGATCCCCTCTCTTTGTTTCTTTTCGTTTTCAGCTCGTAAGGCTCTGGTTCTACATTAATCTCCATCAAAGTCTTAGTTTTTTTTACGTGCTCATATGTCTGTTTTCAATTCCTTAAGTTGTTTTTGTCTTGGTTCTCCTCCACCAAGAGTCCCTTAAAGATTAGCTCCACTCAAGGTAAGGGAAGCTAGGGTTTGCATTTTTTTTTTCAATATTCTGCTTGTTTTGGTTTTGTTTCATGTTTATGATGCTTGTATGTTGTTGTGGTTGCGTGGAAAAATGTTAAACGTCGTTTGGTTTTGAATGCATGGTTGTTGCATTCGTGAACAATGGAGAAACTTGGTGTTTTCGCCCAAGTGAGCAAGTCTCGTCCAAGCGAAAGTATCAGAAACTCTCCTTAGTTCCTGCTCGAACTGTCGCTCAAGCGACGAGCCTTCGTTTTGAGCGATGAGTAATCTCGCTTAGGCGAGGAGGTCTCGCCTAAGCGAGAAATATCAAGACCTCTCTCACCTAAGCAAGGGCTTCCAGCCTGAGCAAGACTGGTGCAACGTCATGCTCTAATTTTATTTTCTTATCTGATTTGGTTGTTTGCCTACATGATAGAGTGTTTTACCGTAAAAGCATGACGTATGATGTCATGTATGTTGTATGAGATTAAATGAGAATGAGATTTTGCAAAACTATAAACCAGATAATCGAGTCAAAAGGTCTTGCATTTGTTTGTTATCACAAGGTTTAGGTGCCTACTGCCTTGTTTGTTTACATCCTGATTTAATATTTACTTGCTTAATAACATGATGAAAAATATTTTACTCTAGCTTACCCTTTCTGTTTGGTGTCTGTTTCTCTGTTTGGTTTTTCCTTTTTGCAATTATCACCAAATTAATTGGTGTGAGTAGATGTGAAAACCCCTAGTGGTCATCAGGATAATGGAATGTTGCGGTTTAGATCGTCGTGAGTTGGTGTTGGCTCATTATTGAGCTCCTTTTGAAGATCAATTATTGTTTTGTAATTTTGTGCTCTATGAGCAATCCTTCTGGAAACTGTTAACTTTTAAGTTTTGTTTTTGGCATTGTTTTGTGCCTTAACCTTTCTTCCAATATATTATGGATAATTGTAATAGTTGGTACCTATATACTACATGTTGTGTGCTCTTTTATATGATATTTATGTGATGTTTGATTTAGTAGATTTATTCTACATTAAATGGGATGTCACATGTGACATATTAGTTTAATAGATTAGTTTTTGTTTGTCTATACAATGATATTCTTTATTTGTAAATCAAGATATATGTTTTAAATTGACAAAATCGTATTGATTGTTGTAACTTGTTAAAATCATTAAAATTGGTAGAAATAGTTTTTTTTATTATGTTTTGGAAAGTCTGAGTTGTTGAACAATTTTCCAAGCATGTATTTTTACTAAAGCAAAATGTGTATTTTCTTTATTTTATCACTCAAGTGACATATTTTGTGATGAGTATATATATATATATATATATGTATATATATATATATATGTATATATATATATATATATGTATATATATATATATATATATATATATATATATATATATATATATATATATATATATATATATATATATATATATATATATATATATATGTATATATATATATATATATATATATATTTTGTGATATTTATATATGTTGTGTTTTTGAAAAATGTGATTAATATAAATGATATGTGTTCCTTTTGTGACTTTTTTATGAGAATTTTTTTCTTATATGAATGTTATGGTAAGGATACCTGCCAAGGTATCATAGCCATTAAGGGTTAGGTATTAAGCATGAGATTTATTAAAGACATTATTTTAGTTTTACTAATAGTGTAATCACATGGATTAAAACTACCAAGGAAGTGAGAAGCAAAAGGAAGTCTTATTCCAAGCCATAGGAGTTGAGGTCATTCTAATATACTCTAGAACAATATTAATATTAATCTTTTAGAAACATTGTGTAAGTGAAAAATATTTGTGGATGTGGTTGTAGATTGAATGGGTTATGTGTGTGTGTTTTGTAAATGATGGATCACAGTCGCCCAGCCCATTAGGTCTGTCTGGATTATTTGGCTCATTGGATTTGTCCGTGTCGTCGGGTCTGTCAGGCCTGTCTGGATCGTCGAACCTGCCTCACCCTTCAAGGTAGTCAAGATTGCCTGACAATTCGGGTTGTTTGACCCGCTAGCCCCGTCTGAGTTGTCTAGCTCGCTAGGCCCGTCCAGGTTGTCTAGCCCACTTCGCCCGTCTGGGTTGTCCGGCTCTTCAAGTTCGTCGGACTTGTCCAGGTTGTTGGGTTATTGGGCCCGCTCGGCCAATCCGGATCGTTGGACACATCTAGGTTGTTAGGCCCGTCTGGTTCGCCTGGATTGTTCAATTCATCGAGTCGTCGAGCTCGTCTAGATCTTCAAATCAGTCCGATTCATCAAGATCGTCCGTCCTGTACGGGTTGTCGCGTCCGCCCGACCCGTTAAGGTTGTGCCGGCGATCAAGACGACCTAGGTCAACGTCCAAAATCTTATATATCATTGTATCATAATAATCTCATTTCACTCGAGATACATCCAAATCACATCTTAAAACAAACAACAAAAGAAAAAAAAAAATCAATTCAAATCATCTAATATGAAAATAATTAAATTAAAACATAAAAACAATAGGAAAGGAGTGATGTTTAACCAAAACTTTCTCAATTAGTGTCATCCTTTTACAGAATAATGAAACTATGTCCCTTTCTCGCTTGAGTGTGAGTATGTCACCTGAGACATATCATATCGTTTAAGCAACAAGACTACCACTAGAACTACATGTTCTTAATAGAGAGATAATGAACATTAACTCTTGGTCGTGCAAGCATTTAATTTGAAAAGAAAGTTTTATGTAATCAATTATAATTTCAACTTAATCAATTATATTATAATACATAATCAATTATATCATTATTTTTTAATATTATTTTCGTTTTTATTTATCACAAAAAATAATATAACATCATTAAAATAAAATAAAAAATAAATATTTTTTCAATCAAATCAACTATATCTTTCCACTCAAATTTATCCACTTTATTTTAATCGACACAATCTTATTAGATTTTCTATTCTTGTTTCCTTTTTTCTTCTTTTCCTCTCCACCTCATTCTAAACTTACTAAAAAACATAACTGACTAGAAATGACTAGAAATAAGCTAAGTTTAGTCTCCTCCTACCAGCTTAAACTTCATTAAAAAAAATAAAAATAAAAATACTTCACAAAGCAGTCAAGAAAGAAAAAGTCTAAAAATAATTTTATAAATAAATAACGAATCAATTAAAATGATAATTTATACCCTTAAAATACAACTATAATTTTAGTATGCATTATTCAAAATTATATTCTAAAATTGGTAAGATAAAAACTGAACGAGATCTGAATGTCTGTGCAAAGTGTATAAAAAAGTTTTTAGAGAGTGACGTTAACACTTCTGGAAACAAATCTACAAAAAACACATTTAATATAATAATAAGAAAAGAATATTAAATGTATTATAAATAAAGTGAGTCATATCTTGACAGAGAAGCTAAACCTAAAAATATATTTGGTGACAGTGAAGAGAAAATCTTCTTCTTGCATGTCATTACATTTATCATTTTTGTTTTCTTATGCTCCTTTCTCTCTCCAACAAACTATGGACACATTTTCAAGAGAAAATTGAAGGGATAAAAAAATATTGTAGAAAGTAATGGAAAAAATATTGCAAGTATATCACTGAGTTGGTGGTTTATGTGGGCACGTAAATTGTACCCATAGATGTATAGTGTTTTTTTTTTTGTTATTTAAATTTAGGTTATATATTATTATTAATTATGATGATATCATAATCAGAAAACGATCATATATCATTAATATGAAATAATTTATTAAAATAAACAAAAAAAAATGAGAGACCAGATTAAACTTATTTTAAAACTTATAAAAGAAACTCGCTAGAGAAAATTAAATAAAACGAAATAAAGGAAGTTCTTAACGGATTAATTAATGTTTATTCCTCTACTATATGTGTATTTTGAAGTGAGTTCTTGGACGAAAATTCAGTGAAATGAGTTCCCATTTCACATGTTAGTATATTGCAATTCAATCTTTACACGTATACTCCACTGAATTGAAATTCTGAAATAGTATAATATATTTGCAACTCAATCTTTACACGTAATATTTAATAAATATATTGATTTAGTTTACATGAACCTTCCTATTCTTAAACACACTATTTTTACATGTGATTATGTTTTATAATCTTAAAAGTGACTTGAAAATATAAAACTCACAAATATCATGTAATAACTTGTGCAACAAAGATATAACAATATATATATATATATATAATTGTATTAGTTGTGAACTAACTGAGTTAGATCATATTTTGGATTCGTAGTAATAAAAAAAAGGTTTTGTAAAGAATAATGTCTTAATTTTAACGTGTGTTCACGCAAAGAGAATGAAAGTCAGAAGAGGAGAGACGTGACGTACGTGAAATTTGTACGATATAATAATCCATTGGAAAGTTACATAGAAATTTAAAAGGGGCAAACGTTGACTTTGAAGTCTAATTTTGCGATAGCTACTTTCTTCCTTTTGACCCAATTTTTGCAGAATAATACTCACATCACAGATTTTGTAGCTAAATGCTAATAAAATAAAAATTGAGTGATAAAGCATGAACATTGTCATTTACAAGGTGTTTTACTAAATCTATTTGGAGTCGAGTAACAACTCTTTTAAACATTTAAAAGAATAAAAATCTGTTTTTTATTTTTGCAGCAAATCCTTTTAATAAAATTCAACAAATTTTTCCTACTAATAACATTCTCATTCAGAAGAAACTCATGAAAGTTGGATGATTTGAGTATTTGAGTATTTAGTATAGCCATATAAAGTAAAGCACAGCTCTGAATCACTAAGATTAAGCATCTATCTAAATAAGAAAAAGTGGTTTTTTAATACTTATATGTCTTCAGACTAATGTTCTGTGCTAATTTGAAAACTTCTTTCGCATCTACTTTTGTATTTCTAGAAACGAAATTATTTCTATGATTCTAAATGTCCCGTATAATAGTCACTCATATCCATTACCACACCTTACATTTATTGTTATACTCAAGAAGTTTAAACCGACTAAAACACTACCAGAAATATCGTATTTAACGACGGATATATACCGACAGATATATATTCCTTAATAAGTGACCTTTACTAATGGGCTTACTGACGGGCTTACTGATGGATATCCATGGTTGTCATTACCGACAGATTAATCCGTCGGTAATGTCTTGTTAGAATATGTGGTTTTCATTTAATTCCTAATACCACACGTTACTTAAGCATTAATTATTTATTATTTACTGCTTAAGTTTTGAAGACTCTTCATATGGCCTATTTACTGGTTCAGTTTTGAAGACTCTTCATATGGCCTATTTACTGGTTCAGTTTTGAAGACTCTTCATATGGCCTATTTACTAGTGCAGTTTCTGAAGACTCTTCATATGGCTTATTGACTGGTTCAACTTTGAAGCCTATAATTAACATCTCCATGACTTGAAAAAATATAGAAAAACATTTACAGAGACACACTTTGTAATAGACACCTGAGTGTTTTTTGGTGAGGATTCTTGTTCCCATTTAAGAGCTTTGTACTCTTCTTTTCATAGTGGAACTTTGTTCATTATCGTCCCGTGGTTTTTCCTCTTACATTCAACAGAGGTTTTCCACGTAAATCCTTGTGTGTTATTTCTCTTGCTCTTTTATTTGCTTCTCTTTAATTTCCAATTGTCACGATCCTGCGCTTCCGCATGCTACGATACCATAACAAGTGGTATCAGAGCTCTTAGTTGGAAATTCCAAAATGTCTGCAAAATTTGACATTGAGAAGTTTGATGGCAAGATTAGTTTTTCTATTTGGCGAGTCCAAATGAGGGCTGTTCTAACCCAGAGTGGATTAAAGAAGGCTTTAGATGGAATAGAAAATAAGCCAGCTTCCATGACTGATGAGCAGTGGGAGGAGTTGGATGAAAAGGCGCTATCATCAATCCAACTCTCGTTATCAAAGGAGGTTCTCCGTGAAGTAGCAAATGAAACAACCACTGCTGCATTATGGCTAAAGTTAGAGTCTTTATACATGACCAAGAGCCTTGCAAATAAGCTTCGTCTCAAAGAACGCTTATATACCATTCGAATGGTTGAAGGTACTCCTATTCAATCTCATCTTAATGAGTTTAATTCTATCCTCTTGGATCTGGAAAATATTGATATTAAAATTGATGATGAAGATAAAGTTGTTTTGTTGGTTGTCTCTCTACCTTCTACCTATAAACACTTCAAAGAAATTATGTTGTATGGAAATAATGATACCTTATCCTTTGAAGATGTTAAATCTAATTTATTGTCCAAAGAAAAATTTGATCTTGAAGTTCATTCTGTGGACAAGGGTGAGGGTTTAAGTGTCAGAGGTAGAACTCAAGAAAGAAGGAGTACAAGTGACAAAAAGTTCAGATCCAAGTCTAGGGGACGCAAATCCAACAAATTTTGTCGCTATTGTAAGAAACCTGGACACGAGATTTCTGATTGTTTTATCTTGAAGAAAAAACAAGAAAAACAAGAAAAAGGAAAAGCCGCACAATCCCCTGAAGCTGCCAATATTGAAGCTGACTCTGACGGTGACATTACTTTGTCTGTTGTCTCTTCTAATAAGAGGAGTAAAACAGAGTGGATCCTTGATTCTGGATGTACTTTTCATATGTGTCCCTATAAGGACTTATTCACTACTTTTGAATCTGTTGATTGTGGTGTTGTCTTGATGGGTAATGATGCCCAATGCAAGATTGCAGGAATAGGTACAATTCAGATCAAGACTAATGATGGTGTCGTCAGGACTTTGTCTGATGTTCGCTATATACCCGAATTAAAGCGAAACTTAATTTCACTTGGCACTCTTGAATCTCTCGGGTGCAAGTACTCAGCTGAAGGTGGAGTTCTAAAGGTATCAAAAGGTTCTCTTGTTCTCTTGAAAGCTAACCGAATTGGAAGCTTATATGTCCTGCAAGGGACTGTTGTGACAGGTTCAGTAGTTGTATCATCTTCTATGGCTGAAAATGATGTCACTAAATTATGGCACATGCGCCTAGGCCATATGAGTGAAAAAGGCATGCATCTTCTAAGCAAGCAAGGATATCTTGGTAAGCATGTCATTGGTAAGTTGGAGTTTTGCAAACATTGTGCTTTTGGGAAACAAAAAAAGGTTAGTTTCTCTACAGCAACTCACAATACAAAAGGTATTCTTGATTATATTCACTCTGATCTTTGGGGGCCTTCTAAAGTTCCTTCCTATGGAGGACGTCGTTATATGATGACTATCATTGATGACTTTTCTCGTAAGGTCTGGGTCTATTTTTTGCGACATAAAAATGAGACTTTCCCCACATTCAAGAAGTGGAAAACTCTTGTTAAAACCCAGACAGGGAAGAAAGTAAAGAAGCTCAGAACAGATAATGGATTAGAGTTTTGTAGTGGTGACTTTAATGAGTTCTGCACAAATCATGGTATTGCTAGACACAAAACCATTCCAAGGAATCCCCAACAAAATGGTGTTGCAGAACGAATGAACAAGACTCTACTTGAGAGAGCTCGTTGTATGCTCTCAAATGTTGGGCTGTGGGATCGACATGATCTTTGGACTGAGGCAGTATCTACTGCATGCTACTTGGTCAACCGTTCTCCACATTCGGCACTTGACTTCAAAGTTCTAGAAGAGATTTGGTCAGGTAATCCTGTTGATTATTCTAATTTAAGAATTTTTGGATGTCCTGCATATGCACATATTAATAATGGCAAATTAGCTCCAAGAGCTATTGAGTGCATATTTCTAGGTTATGCATTTGAATCTAAGGGGTATCGTTTATGGTGCTCTGAATCAAAGTCTCAAAAGCTAATTCTTAGCAGAGATGTAATTTTTAATGAGGATGCATTATTATCTTCTGGAAAACAGTCTTTTGTGTCTTCTTCTACCAATACAGGTACTATACAAGGTACTAATGAGAAGGTGGAGTTTGAATTAAAATCTGCAGTTCCTGGTATTGATGTCCCATCTTCCTCTACAAATGAATCCAATAATGATCATCATGATGATGATGAATGTGATGATAAAACCACTTCTCCTATTCAACAACAAGGAGATGATTATTCTATTGCTCGGGATAGACCAAGAAGACAAATCAGAAAGCCAGCTAGATACAATAATGATTATTTAACTGCCTATGCATTGTCAATTGCACAAGAGGTAAATGATGGTGTTGAGCCTGTCAGCTACACTGAAGTTGTTTCTTGTGTTGAGTCTTCTCAATGGCTAGGGGCTATGAATGAAGAAATTCAGAGTCTTTATAAAAACAATACTTGGACTCTGACAGAATTGCCTAAAGACAAACGACCATTAAAGTGTAAATGGATTTATAAGAAAGATGGCATTCTCGGGGTTGAAAATGCAAGATGCAAAGCACGACTATTCGTTAAATGCTTTAATCAAAAGGAAGGTATTGACTTTAATGAGATATTCTCAACTGTTGTTCGTCATACTTCCATTCGTGTTTTGCTTGCTTTTGTTTCTTTGTTTGATTTGGAGTTAGAGCAACTAGATGTAAAGACAGCTTTTTTACATGGAGAGCTGGAAGAAGAAATTTACATGGAACAACCAGAGGGATTTATTGTTCCTGGAAAGGAGCATTTTGTTTGTCGTTTGAAGAAATCCTTATATGGCCTCAAGCAAGCACCTAGGCAATGGTACAAGAGGTTTGATTCTTTCATGATTGGGCAAGGTTACTGCAGGAGTCAATTTGATGACTGTATTTATTTTCAAACATTCCAAGATGGATCTTTCATATACTTGTTACTATATGTTGATGATATGTTAATTGCATCACGTGACAAGTTTTCTATCAGGAAATTAAAAACTCAACTAAGCAATGAGTTTGAAATGAAAGAATTAGGTGCAACAAAGAAAATTCTTGGTATGGAGATTCGCAGGGACCGTCAAGCTGGTAAATTGTTTTTATCTCAACAAAGGTATATTGAGAAAGTACTTGATAGGTTTATCCTCAAATCTTTGCCCAGATACTCAAATCTTTGTCCACTTGCTGCACATTTCAAGTTATCCTCAAATCTTTGCCCAGATACAAAGGAAGATATAGAGTACATGTCACATGTTCCTTATGCTAATGCTATTGGCAGTCTTATGTATGCCATGATATGCACCAGGCCAGACCTTGCATATGCTATTAGCATGGTAAGCCGGTATATGCATAATCCCGGCAAGAAACACTGGAATGCTATAAAATGAATTTTTCGGTATCTAAAAAGTACTTCTCATGTTGGCTTGGTATTTGACAAAAAATTGGCTACAACTGATAATGTTGTAGGATATGTTGACTCAGATTATGCTGGTGATCTTGATAGAAGAAGATCTCTCTCAGGTTACATCTTTACCCTCTGTAATAGTGATATCAGTTGGAAAGTAACACTTCAATCTATTGTTGCATTATCTACAACCGAAGCAGAGTATATTTCAGCCATAGAGGGAGTGAAGGAGGCTATTTGGCTCCGAGGTTTGGTAAATGAACTTGGTCTAACACAGAAAGTTCTTACAGTGTTTTGTGATAGCCAAAGTGCTATTCATTTAACCAAGAATAATCGTTATCACGACAAGACCAAACACATCAATATAAAACATCACTTTATTAGAGATGTTGTTGTTGTTGGAGAAATTATGGTTGAAAAGATTCACACTTCTGAGAATCCAGCAGACATGCTTACCAAGCCGCTTCCAATTACCAAGTTTGAACATTGTTTGGACTTGGTTGGTCTATACAGCATTTGAATGCCCTTTGGGGCTTTATCGGACGATGAACACTTGTAGAATTCGAACCAAGGTGGAGATTGTTAGAATATGTGGTTCTCATTCAATTGCTAATACCACACGTTACTTAAGCACTAATTATTAATTATTTACTGCTTAAGTTTTGAAGACTCTTCATATGGCCTATTTACTGGTTCAGTTTTGAAGATTCTTCATATGGCCTATTTACTAGTGCAGTTTCTGAAGACTCTTCATATGGCTTATTGACTGTTTCAACTTTGAAGCCTATAAATAACATCTCCATGACTTGAAAAAATATAGAAAAACATTTACAGAGACACACTTTGTAATAGACACCTGAGTGTTTTTTGGTGAGGATTTTTGTTCCCATTTAAGAGCTTTGTACTCTTCTTTTCATAGTGGAACTTTGTTCATTATCGTCCCGTGGCTTTTCCTCTTACATTCAAAAGAGGTTTTCCACGTAAATCCTTGTGTGTTTTTTCTCTTGCTCTTTAATTTGATTCTCTTTAATTTCCAATTGTCACGATCTTGCGCTTCTGCATGCTACGATACCATAACATGTATGTATGAAGTTGTCTTCTTAGTTATCGACGGATTAATTTGTCGGTAATGTTCATGTGAAATAGGTCACTTATGCACCGACAATAGTGACATACTTACCAACGGATGATATCCTTCAGTAAAGTTAATGTTCATATGATTAATAGAGCATCTTCTATTTAAGTTTCACAAATTTGTCATATTCATGAGACCACCTTACAAGAAAAATATAGATGACTTACAGTCTCATCGATAGTATCATACCGAACACATGTATTATATTTTCACATGTTAATTTCCTATAAGTCGATTTGACTGTATAATATTGTGTTTCATCATCCCTCCAATGCAACTTATTGAATAACATGAAATATTCAACAAAATATTTTTTTTAAAAAAAATATATGTCCCTGCTTTCTTTTCTGCTTCATTAACAAAAGAAATAAAAATAGTTTCTTAATATTTTTTTAACATGCAACTCTTTTAAGAGAACAAAAAATGACATACGTTAAAGAGACAAGCATGAAAAAAAAATATTTATGAACAATAATATATAATAGTAGAAAACTATTCATGTTGGAAATATTTTAATATAATTTAAAAAATAAATAGTTAAAATAAAAATTCTACTGTTAGTCAAGTTTTTATGAACTTTTAATTTTATGGATTAATGTTATTTATGACTATCGACTATATTCTTATTACAATTTATTCTTGTGTCTATAAATACCACCTAGTTACATGGAAAAGAAACAACAAAAACAACAAACACTAGAGTTTTTTGAAAAATGTTCTTCTTTTCTTCTTTGTAATATCTCTCTCTTAAAATAGTGGTGTTCATAAGGTTCGGAGGTCCTTCGCTACACTCGATCGATCTGACGAGATGACAAATAAACCTGCCCCCGTGGGTATTGCCCGAACTCATCCCCGTCCGGGAAATCCCCGCATTAACTGAGTATGGGTATGGGTATAGGAAATCCCCAAGTTTTTCAATTAGGTATGGGGATGTATATATCTCTACCATAATACCCTTCCCTCCCATATCTCAGTTCTTGTTTAAATTATTAAAATATTCACAATTAATTAAGTAACTATATATATATATATATATATATATATATATATATATATTTTCTATTTTTTATTTCTTCTAATTATTTGGTTTGTCATGAAACTCATTCGCATATTCAACATATTTTCATAAACCTTTCATTTACTAGGTAATATAAAAAAAATTATTTACTTATTATTAATTTTTGTTTCATTTGAAGAACTATTTTGTTTCATTAAAACATTTTTTATTATTTCTCAACCATTGAGTATGTATGTTGATATTTGAAAAATTTTCTTAGATCTCTAAGGTATTTTTCATCTTATCATACCCTTAATTATGCATTTGTTTCTCTATGTACAATTTCTTTCAATAGTCTCTCAAATTGTTTATAAGACACACATTTGTTAACTTTTTAATATTTTTATTTGTTGTTTATTTTCATCACGTAGAATACTATTTCGATATATTTTTATCTAATTATTTTTTATTTTATAACTTATTATCAATCATATTGTAAATTTTTCACTATAGTTGTATGAATAACTTTTATTTACTACAATATAAAAATTTAATGTAATTGTCATGAATATTTTTTTATCACCATCCAACATATAATGGGAGTTCAAAAGATACAAGATCTATGTTAAAATTTTATTATTATGCTTACTATTTGTTCTTTGCGTCATTTTGATCAAGTGGTGTATTATAACTTTTATTGGTGTATAAAAAAGAGATTCATTAGAATTTAAAAAAATTGAAGTAAACAAACATTTAAAATATATTTTAATTTGAATATTTGTTTTCCTTTTATATTTTTTAAAGATATTTTTAAATTTTATCAACTAGGTTTCATTAATGTTTGCAAATTTAATAAATGTTTTGGTTCTCATGAAATTTTATTTGGTATTCTAATATAAAATGTAAACAATTATAATGTATTTCAAAGTATTTGATATCAAAGAAACAACCATCCTTCTAATATTGAATATTTAATAATATTATGTTTCCTTTACCATAATTTTTTATTATTTTATAAAACTTAATTAAAATTAATATTGAAGCAGTAAGAAAACGGTACAGGTATGGGTATGAAATTATACCCATTATCTGGTGGGGATGGGGATGAGACAAAAGTTTGATACCCGTTGGGTTTGGGTATGGGAATGGGAATGAATTTTTTTTACGAGGATGGGTATGAGATAGTGAAACTCGTCCCCGTCTCGCCCCGTTGAACCGCATATGATTTTGTTTTTCTTGGGTTTCTGATTAATATTCTTTGATTCATATACATGTTAGTATTATTATTGCTCTAATAATATTATTATAATAGTTTTATTATTATTAGTATTATTTGAGTAATATTTTCTATAATAT
>Ga0214545_1003432_pt1 | contig 30235 bp, 15 predicted proteins | sample CNSS4metaG_FD_160064 | JGI IMG/M metagenome (GOLD analysis project Ga0214545, IMG submission 160064) | Root nodule microbial communities from cowpea collected in UCLA plant growth center, Los Angeles, California, USA - CNSS4 | ecosystem: Host-associated > Plants > Roots > Nodule | place: USA...
TTTTATGTTTTGGGCTTGGGCCTTCTTGTAGGGTTCTTAGGTTTTCTTAAACTTATGTGCCTATATATAGAGGTACCAAAAAAAATGTAGACACTTTTAGTCATATATTGAATTTGATTTCATTAAAGAGAGGATTCTCTTTGTTCTTGGCTTAGACCTCCGATTCTTATCAAAGATTAACATCTTTGTGGGGAATCTTTACTTCACTTATCAATCTGGTAGATTGTGGCATCATTCATCTTTGTCTTATTCCGCGTGCTTCTCTGATTTATTCGTGTCATGCCTCTTGAGGATTCAAATTCATAAACGATCATACTCTTTCTTGTATAGGATCGTATCATCTGGTATCAAAGCAAGGTTCTAGTTTGAATTTCCTCTTCTATGTTATTTTTTTGTCATATGAAAAAAAAACTATAATTTTTCAATGTTTGCTTGTTCTGTGTTTTATTTTAAATTTTGTTTGTTTCATTGTAAGGAGTAAAATCCATAAGGTTGTTTCCAATTTGGTTGAATTTTTTTTATTTTGCATTTTTTTTTCTGTTCTCGGTTTAAATTGTGTATTTCTACATTTGATTTGTGGAAATTATTTGTTTTTGTGTTTGGGATTTGCAAGTGCAGTTACTTTAATTTACATGAGTATGAGGGTTTGAAGGATAAATTGTTTAGTTTTGTTTTTGTGTTGAATTGCAAAAAAAAAATACAACAAAACAAAAATTGTGGATCAAAGTCAAAAGGAAACAAATATATATTGAAAAAAAAGGATCCAAAAAAAAGGGAGTTCAACACAACTTTTTGTTGCAATTTTATTTGTGGTTTATTGATATCTAGTTGCAATCAGTCTTTCTCGTAGAGTCTTCGTGTTGTCTCCTTTAAATCTCTTTGGTAGCCCTATTATTTTCTACTTTTAATTTTCTTGTTTTGTGTTTTTAAAATTCCTTGAAGTTTTGTCTAGAGTTTTGTATTTTCTTTGATCTCCCGAGTCAAGATTTAGATCTCACAACATTTTTTCACATTGTTTGTTCACTCTTTGCTTAAGCTACTGGAGTTCTTTGCCAAGTCCTAAAGGAAATTTGAGTGATAAAAGGCAAGAGAGTACATTCAAGAAAAAAACCTATAAGTGTGATACACAAGTGAGAATTTGAGTGAAACACTTAAAAGAGTGGTGAGGTCCTAAATATATTTTATTATCCTAACATTTTCTTGTAGGCACTAACAATATTGAGTAATGCAACATGTTTCCATAAAGGCATCCTTATGGAACTAGTTTAATATGTGGTGTAAACTATCCTACTCCTAACCAGGATCATTTGGTTAGAGGACTTGAACGTACCAAGAGAGTAACACATAGAGATACACCTAGTTTTTATGAGGCCTTGGTAGAGGATGTCAATGCCTTGGAATCAAGAATTATAAAGCCAAATGGCAAGATTGCTAGTATTAAAAGGAAGCATAATCTTGATAGAAAATCATTGCCAAAGACAAGTGCACTAAGATGTTCCAAATGTGAAGCTTATGGGCATGAAACTCATCAATGTCCTAATGGGAATGTAAGTCTCATAACTAATGAAGACCTTAAGAACTACATTTCATACTTGAGAGAGGAGGAAAATAGGACAATGCAAAAATTAGATGTATTAAAAAGAAGGCAAGAGTATAAGCTAAAAAAAGCCCATGAAAAGGAAACACTTATAGAAAATGAAGCAAAAGAAAAGAGAGAAAAAGAAGAGAAAGAAAAGAGAGAAAGAGACGAGAAAGAAAAGAGAGAAAAAGAAGAGAAAGAAAAAAGCGAGAGAGAAGAGAAAGAAGAAGGAGAGAGAAAAGAGAAAGAATAGCGAGAAAAGGAAAAGAAAGATCAAAGTTGTTTGTTTGCGCAATATTCCTTTTCTTTTCTTTGAGCATTGTATCTTTTAATTTAAAATTGTTTGATGATTTGTGCAGGTGGGTATTTGAACCTAAAGGCAGACCTCCAAAATCTTTGATAATAAGAGATTGGCCTCTTACATGATCCATGATAGAGGACTATCCCAAGATTCCATACAAGAAGAACTTGAAGATGAACCTTTACAATTTAAAAGGCCTATGACAAGGGCGAGGAGCAAGATATTGAAAGATCAAAACTATTCAAGCTCCTGATGCTACAAGCAATATGAAATTCAAAGAATATGAAGATCATGGCTTGAAGCACATTTGAAGGGTAGTTTTTAGGAAAATTAGTTTATGTTTGTAAACTTTGGGTTTCCTCTTAGAAATTAGTTATGTTCTATGTTTTTGGGCTTTGGGCTTTCTTTTATAAATTAGTTTATGTTTTTATGTTTTGGGCTTGGGCCTTCTTGTAGGGTTCTTAGGTTTTCTTAAACTTATGTGCCTATATATAGAGGTACCAAAAAAAATGTAGACACTTTTAGTCATATATTGAATTTGATTTCATTAAAAAGAGGATTCTCTTTGTTCTTGGCTTAGACCTCCGATTCTTATCAAAGATTAACATCTTTGTGGGGAATCTTCACTTCACTTATCAATCTGGTAGATTGTGGCATCATTCATCTTTGTCTTATTCCGCGTGCTTCTCTGATTTATTCGTGTCGTGCCTCTTGAGGATTCAAATTCAGAAACGATCATAGTCTTTCCTGGATAGGATCGTATCAATCCAAATCCCATTTTAGTAGAATTTGTGTTTGTGCATATGACCTTCTAGAATTCGAGTCGAATTCTCTCCAAATAGGGGAGAATGATAAAGAATCTTCAAGTGAGACAAATTTGAGGACAAATTCGTTTTAAGAAAGAGGGTATGATAGAGGATTATCTCTTAAACTTCAAGTTGTACGAATTTGAGGACAAATTCTCTTCAAGAAGGAGGGAATGATAGAGGACTATCCCAATATTCCATACAAGAAGTACTTGAACATGAATTTGAAGATGAACGTTTGGATCTTCTTTTAGAAATTAGTTATGTTCTATGTTTTTGGGCTTTGGGCTTTCTTTTATAAATTAGTTTATGTTTTTATGTTTTTGGGCTTGGGCCTTCTTGTAGGGTTCTCAGGTTTTCTTAAACTTATATGCCTATATATAGGGGTATCAAAAATTATTCAGAAACGACCATACTCTTTCTTGGATAGGATCGTATCATTTACTTTAACACTTTAGTGTTTTCCTTATGTTTGATGAGCTTTATAGTGGAAAAGTTATTAAATGTGCTTCATGCATGCATTAAATTCATTTTTTTTCTTCAAACAATATCCTGATAGTTGGTTGGACTTACCAGGTCTTGGTCAGAGTGTCTTTACTTCAAATGATGTAAAATATGAATCCATATTGAGTAGATAGTCGTTTCCAATGTTGACAATGTAAACTATGGAGTTTGTGAAGCAAAACAACTTTACTCGAGTTTTTATAGATTTTTTATGTGACATTACCTTTAAAGTGGATCCTCTTGGTTAAACATAAAAAATGAACACTCCTTGCAACGTAGAAAAAACTTATAAATATCCATGGAATATGTTATTAGCTTAAAATTTATGTGCATATTGTCTAAGTCCATAAATGTTTATCATATGTAACAAGGTTGTAGGATGTTATTTCATCTTATAGACAAAAACATTTGCATTTTTCAAACGAAGCATTATCATTCTTTATGCATTCTTGTTTTCAATGCTTTATAAAAATCATAGTGTTGGACTTTTTCTTAACAATCTCTCTTATTTTTATGATGGTCAAAACAAAAGAGTTAAAGGCATAAAATTTTCTAAAAGGGTTCAACAAATCAAGTTTTCACAAAACAATTTTCATCAGAAAAACTCATATAGATATAACTATAACAAAATGAGTTTGATGGCTAGCTATGATGCACGAATACGATTCTTGTATCAGATACGACACATATCCGATACGTCGATACGTTTATTTTTAAAATAATAGGATACGATACGTGATATATGAATATCGAGAAGTGAGCAGTGATTCTTAAAATCATAATAAATATATGATCGTTATTGTGTGAATCCAAAATAAAACTACATGTACTAAAGTTGTCAACATAAAAATATAAATTATTGTTATCATAAAGTACAATTACAAGAAAATTCTTAAATAATAACCAATTTTAGTTACCAAAAATATGTTAGAGACTAATTTTCTAATTGAAGAACAATATAGAGACCAATATAGATACACTTAGTTTTGAATCTAATTTTCTAATCTAATTCTTAAATCATAATTTACATAATTCTGAATCTAATACAACTTTCTACCCATAGAGTGAACAGTGAACTTAGTTCCTCAAATATATACTATGGATAAATTTCTAAAAAATAGTCAGCAGCGCCCAAGTAGTTTTGGACCTTCTACAACTTTATTGTAACCACAATGGTGGCGCTATCAGTTGCATTTGTACCTACCTAGTTTTAGTACAGTCGTGACCACATATTAAAACGTTGAAGTCAGTGATATTTATGCCTAAGGTTCTTAAATGAGTAATTTTGTAGTCCAATTAGGACCTCTTCTGACCAACTTTACGACAAACATTTTAGAGAGGTAACCAACAATAAAGAAAATGAAATAAGTTTCTCTATAATTAAAATTATCTTATGCATAAAGTAATCTGTAATTTATTTTTCATATAATGTCTCTAAATTTTGATGTTTAATTAGCTATTGCATAAGTTAATTGAGAAACATATCTCTGTTTTCCTTTGGTATTTTTTTGTCTCCCTATAAGTATTTAGGGAAACGTTTGTCAAAACATATCCTTAGTTCTCTTATCACTAATAATATCAAAGACAAGTTTTGCATGATGAAATACACATTTACAAACAAAGTGCAAGAATGAACCACAATTAGAAGAACTCAAAATATTTCAGTAATTCCTTCGATCTTCCTTTTGAGCATTTAAATTCAGCAATGTGCATTGAAATTCACAAAAGTATTTTCCCAATTGATTTGACTGTATAAATTTCAAGAAAGAAACATAAGGTCACACCTTTTAGGTGCTAATTGTGAAAACTGGGAGGCTTAAGAGAACGAACCTACACGTATTGAATTGCTTTATGGCTCGTGAGCTGTTGGATTCTCTCGGTATAAGCGATAAAAACTCAGCCAATTTCCAAAGGAGGCAAATCACTGAGCTGAACCAGGTGAACTGGAGTTTTTATGACTACATCGTGGAACCCAAACCTGGTCTATAGGAAACTAGAAAGGGCATGTTGGAGTTCGGGGAGAGAGTGGGGTAGAGGTTCTAGATGACCCAAATTTTCCAATTCGAGTCTCGGGGCAGGACCTGGAAGATCTCGGGCGCATACTTGTGCTTGTGGCCGATGCAAAAGGGGCATTGTTGGTTCGGATTCGAGTCGGTGGGGGATTTGGACTTGAAGTCGGAGGGTCGTTTGGCTTGGGCAGGTGAGAATATGACCCAACGGTTCCACACAGCGTCTTTTCTGAGTTATGGGTTTGGGTTTTCCGAGGAAGAGGTCATGTCTCACTATGTTGTTGTTTCTTAGGAATCATAAGGTTCTCCTTTTCGTTTCTCACTCAACTTTTCCTTCCCTTCCGGCGTAGAATGCACGGTGGTGCCACCGTTGTGGTGGTTTGTGGCGTCGTCATAAACAAGGTCCCTAAGTTACTCAGCTATGCAAATTCTTTACCACTTTCCAAAGCTCATAACAAATTACAAATCCCTAAAGCAATGATCCTCAAACGCCTCATTAACCATGCTCTTCCCCGTATTCATCTTCTATCACCGTTAAAAAGATTTTCTAATATCATTTAAATACTTTAAATTACTTTTAAATTTATATTAAATATACTATTTACTCTATTTTATCTATAACAATATATAAAGAGGATTCTCTCTTTTGTGTTCATATTTCAAAATTCCAATTTTATCCTTTAAAATATAATTATTTATTAAATTTTAGAAAATTGACCGTTACTTTTACAAACTTTTTTATAAAATCGTCTATCTCTGCTCTTCTCTTTTTCTCTATTTTTCAACAGATAGTCTCATATTTTCTGATATATTTCACTTTATTTTTAATAAATATAATTTTATTTTATATATTAACTTAATAATATTACATTATCATCACCTTCTAACATAATATTACATATATTTAAAAAATGCGTACAGCGTCTGTATATATGCTAGTGCTAATAAAAAATATTGTTATTATAATTATAAAATTAAATAATTTTTTTATAATTTTATTGTAAATAATTTCTATTTATTTTATAGATAGTTTTATGATTAAAAAGGTGGTTAAGTTTAAAAGAGTTACCACATTATAAAAAATGATAAAATAATTATTTTAATTTAGAAAAACTTTTATTTAAAAGATAACTTTGAAAATAATGCGAATTCCAAAACGAGAAATCCTATTGAATAAATTCTATCTGTTTTTTAAAATAAATTGAATAATTTAACTTATTAAAACAGCTTAAAATTAAATTTTCAGATATGCTAATTCCGACCAGTTTTCTGATCCCAAATAATGAAATGAAAATGGAGAAGTTAAATTTCTCCAGACCGATTTCTTAGACAAAAAGGTTCGGTTGGATAAATAAATGAGCAAAAGGTTTATTTACATAATATTTTTTTGAAAAAGGGAAAATTTCTGAAAGCTGAAGGAATATTTAATCTCTTGAAAAACGTCGAAGTTAGGGATTAGATAAAATAAAATTTCTTGAAAAAATAACTATTGAAATTTAACCTTCTGAAATGATTCTTCACAGAGACCTAGTGGACCTAAATACTTTGGACCCCTAAATGAAGTCTAGATCCGTTGAAGGAGACTTATGAGGCTTTTCATTCCTGCACCCCCTTATTATTAGCTGCACCCTATCTAAAAAATATTACATATGTTTTAGAAAATTTGTTCCAAAAGTTTTATTTTTAAAAGCTTTTTTAAAATGCAATTCACGTTTTCTAGAAAGCATGTTCTGGACATCCTTTTCCAAATATCCTATTTTAGAAACCATGTTTCTAACATTCCAAAAAACTTGCTCCATAACATTTTCATAACTAATGATTTGAAAGTTGCTTTCCAATAAAGGGTAAAATGGTCATTTTAGATATTATAAAGGGTAAACAAAGAGACTCAAAATTTTGGAACTTGTTATTTCGGATTAATAAATTTTGCAATGATCACATACTGATTATGCTCTAGAAACATATCTAAGGCATAAATAAACCATTCATAAACGTAACATTATTAAACTTAGAATGATAAAATTACAACAATTGCCACAAAAAAAAAAGATTAAGAAAGAAACATATGAAATGGGTATAAATTTCTTGAATTTTCTCTTTCAATTTCAGAGACAGAGACATGAGCTAGAATTGTGTAACATGTTGCTGAGGCTGAAAAAATGAAGCCCTTTCTTGCCGTTTAAGCTTCCCAACCTCTAAGGACAGTGGCCCTTGCCACACGGTTAACTGCAAGAGTGAATGCCCCCATACGAAGGTCACAATCATGGGTTTTGCACATGTCCTTCACATCTTTGAACCCTTTGGTCATGTATGTCCTTAATTCATTGTTCACCTTCTCCTCATCCCACATGAATCCTTGTATGTTCTGTGCATTACACAATAATCATCATTTGCTCTTAGTTAATCTTATAATGCCTTCATCAACTCAATCAACATAATTGTAAGTGAATTTGGAACCACACATGTTACCAAGTTATTTGACAATGTTTTGTCATGAAAGAAAAAAATGCAGAGACAATTTAGAAACCCTAGACAAATATGATTAGAAAGTCTTCCGGTATCTGAATAGTCCTACATCGCTTAAAAGTTACGTACTAAGGATAATTTAAATACATCTTTTTCTTTCGATCTTTTCATACATCTTGTAAAAGAAAAATAGAATTTCAGACTACAGACAATATCTTGCTGATTAACTCTAATGTCAACAAAAAGTAATACTAACAACGGATTAGAATTAACAGTAAAGGATCAAAATAGTTACCTGCACCCACTCAAAGTAGCTAACTGTCACTCCTCCTGAATTTGCAAAAATATCTGGCAGGATCACAACCCCTCTCTTTTTCAAGATCTGCAAAATGTGTTAGTAGTTAAAAACTGCATAATTTCTCTTGTTTCTCTTACACTGGTTTGTTTTTTGTTTATATGAAATAGAAGAAAGAATACAATGAAAACTAACCTCATCAGCCTCAGGGTCAGTTGGGTGATTAGCTGCTTCAACAATAAATTTGGCTTTAATCTCGTTGGCGTTTTCCCTTCATCCATATAAAAACAGTTAGAGAAAAAGCTTAAAAGATTATATTCATTATAGATATCCTTAAGAAAACATATAGATGTTCAGGATGCTTGAGTATTGCAGGCAATAAATTTATGCAACAAGCAAGATTGTCAAGATCCTTTGTGAAGTAACACAGAAAAACTTCACTTTGGTCCTTTTATATTACATTCTTCACTGACATTTGGAAATAAAGTGAATGGTATTTTACAACACTTTTCAAAGCCAAAGTGAAAAAAATTGTGAAGTTAAAGATTAAATCATCACAATGACTAAAGTGGAAGATAATTACTAAAGAAAAAGTTTGTGGTGCATTTTTACTTTTGCTTCCAAGGTAAGATGTGATGAAATACAGTGAAATTAGTAAGCACACAAGAATTTTGTAGTTAAGTAAAAGCACCTATTGATGACTCCCCCAAGAGCTGCTGGGACAAGAACATCACAGTCTTCAACCAATATTGACTTGGGATCAATAGCATCACCACCATGGAATCCTTTCACTCCTCTGTTTTCTCTGGAATGCTTGAGTAGACTTGGTATGTCAAGACCATTACTGTTCTTTATGGCCCCAGTTACGTCACTCACAGCAACAACTATGCCACCTTTCTCACTGATCAATTGGGCAGCCCAGGACCCTACATTTCCAAAACCCTGAAGAGACACACAGCAGGGTTAATTGTATGATCTTATCTCATATTCATCGAAATTATTAGGAAAGAATTGATGAACTTTTCTTGGAGAATTTTCACACTTAAATAATACACGTCTATCAGTCATTGTTGTGGACATAACTATGCATGATGTTAGAGGCTCCACTCCACTTAAATAGGTTTCTTGTCTCAATATTTGAGGGGTTTATTTGATGTGATTCCTCAAAAAAAAAATTCTCTTCAATTCAATCCTCATTTTATTCGAGGAATCAATGCGATCCTTCCGTTAGATTAGTGTTGACACCATTTTAAGTTGACCACACTCTGGTCTTCTCCAACTCTTCACCCTCTCTGTTTCTATTCATCACACCTCCACGACTACCTCTAGAGAAAGTAGAAAGACGTGCAAGAAGTAGAAATGGAGAGAGTAAAATGTTGGAGAAGCCTAAAATCACTGACATGTCATGGTCATTTTCCAAATGGTGTCAAGACTAATTTAACAAAAGGGACCACATTGTCTCCTTTTGAATAAATAAAATGGTGACTGATCTGAGAACAAAACAAAATTAAGAAATCACATTGAATAACCTCTCAAATATTGGGATCAAAAACCTATTAACCCTAATATATAATGAATGCTGTTTTCATTTTGCATATAAAATCAAGGGGAACAAAAACAAGTAATACCTGTATGACAAACCGTTGTCCAGACACACTCTTTCCATGCTCCTTAAGCAAAGCCTCAGTCGCAAAGAGGACTCCCCTACCTGTGGCTGCATCTCTGCCTAGAGATCCACCGAGATCCTGTTTCCAAACAAAATGTTAGAGATGGGAATTGTTTTGGGAGATAAAATCCACACGTATTTCTAAGCACACTCTTTGTTACTGGTTAAAATTCTTGTTTGACTGAATAAATAGGGAGTGGAACCCTCCTTGCTTAATGGAATTCACATGAAACTCAACTAATAATATAACTATAAAGAAAGTGGTAGAATTTTTTTTTTCCTAGTCCTTAAGCACAGTTCAAAGGCCATTAAAATGATAAATATAAATGCTTAATCAACTTACAATAGGTTTCCCAGTAACTACTGCAGGAGAGTGGCCATGAAATTTGGAATACTCATCTAGTATCCATGCCATAGTCTGCATTAAGATCATACAGAAAGAGTGTGATTTGTTAGTGTTTTGTATTGAATAAATTTTTCAGCATATAGATGAGCACAATTCTCAAAGCATAATTGTTGTACTCACCTGTGGTCCTGTTCCCATATCAGGTGCAGGTACATCTGTCTGAACTCCAATCAGATCATGAATTTTCTGTGTGAAAACTCTGGTAAGTCTCTCTAACTCTGACACACTTAGTTCTGCAGGATCACATCCTATCCCTCCTTTGGCCCCACCATATGGTATATTTGCTACTGCTGTCTTCCATGTCATGAGTTGTGCCAAAGCATTCACTTCATCTGGTTCAACCTGCTCAAGCCAAAACATATAATTGAATGAGAAAACTCACAACCTATAAACAGATCATAAGAACACTTTTAGGCCAATTCAATTGCTGCTTTGGTTATTAATGGAATCATGCCTTTGTTCTGCTCAATTGTCATATTTTTACTCAATGTACAACTTAGATTCATATTTGGATTTCTAACATTGATAGAATTAAAAGACATGTGACTCTTCAGAAAAGGTCTAACATACAAGGTAAAAGACAAGTCAACACTGTTATTGATAAAAATCTATAGTTAGTTTGTGTTTTCAATATAGATTTGTTGCTCATTTGGAAGTCAGAATGTAATTCACCTCAGGATGGTATCTGATTCCTCCTTTCATGGGGCCTCTGGCATTATCATGTTGAATCCTGAATCCAACAAAAGTGGCCAAAGAGCCATCGTCTTTAGGGATGGTACACTCAACCTGCATCATTTTCATTCAACAAGATTTAGAACACTAGTTGTTGATCTCTGTCATGCGTATCTAGCAAAGACACAGTCAGCACAACACACAAGTCATCAAGGAAAAGGTGGTGATTTCCGTACAAAAGAGTTTTCACAAAGAATGAATCTTTAACCAAAAAACTTGACAGAGGAATGGGTAGGTCAATGGATGAAGTCAGTTTCATCACATTCAAACAGTAAGCAAACAAGAACCAACTACAGATTGAGGTATATATGATCATCATTTATGAATGCATGAAAGTTTTGGCTGCAACAAATCTTGAAAAAATGCAGAGAAAAGGGTGTAGTTTCTTCAAGAAAACTGCTTTGTACCCTTCAACACTGTACTGCGAAAAACAGAGACAAAAACATGGTAAGAACAAACGATTTGCAGGTTTTCTTGCCTTGATTTCTCTGAAAGGAATGAGCAAACTTTTCTCAAGCTTGGAATCCAATCCCAGGAGCCTAGAGGCTAACCTGAAGTTCCTGTTGGTGGCTGCAAGTGCATTCATTTTTCCCTTTACACAGTTCAAAAGAATGAAAAAAGCAAACACAAAATTTCAATGTTTTTGAGAGAGATAGAGAAGACGCGGAAAATAGACGGTGCAATACTGCAATTGTTATAAAGGGTATTTATAGGTATGATGGGAAGAAAAAAGGGAAAGAAAAGTTTAAACCTATTTGCCAGAAAAGTAGGAAATGTTCACAAGCAACATCCTAGTCAACGTCAACAAAACAATATTTTAGTAAAAGTTTGGTAATAATTCCAAGCACAACTTGGATAACTACATCAACGTGACACACCACGTGGATCAAAGTCAGCAAATACCCTAACAATGGTGGCCAAAATAATAACTATCATTCACCTTATCTTCATCAAATTTTTTACCATCAAATTTCTCAACCATGGTTTTTACCATTTAAGGTTATTTCTCCGCGTATAAACAATAACCATAAGTAAATAACTTCATGGAACAATTTTACGGAAATAATCTTGTTCTTTTCATAAATGGCCTATTTATAAAACCAACATTTGTATACTAAGAAAATAGTTAAATATGTTTTAATTTTTTTATTTTTACTTAAAATTAAAATTAATTTATTTTGAAATTTTAATATAATATAGTCTTTCAATTTTAGATATTTTAATTAAATTTTATTAAATTTAATTAATATTTTAAACGAATGTTAGTCACTTTAGTTATTACATTATTTAAATTGTTTATATTATTAAATATTTTGTCGTTTTGATATTAGTTAAAAATATATTTGAAATATTAAATAAATTTAATAAAATTTGATTAAGAAACTAAATTCACGTCGAATAAATTAGACCAAAAAAATTCAAAAATAAAATAATTTTAATTTTAACTTAAAAATTAAAAAATAATAAATATATTTAACGCAACAAACAAAGATCACTTTAATAAAACGTGATGAAAAGTCCATGAGCCATATATTATTATTTCTCGGGCTCTGCATAGATCATGATAAGGTAATAAGAAGATTAAATGACAAAAGCTCTTTGATTAAAATAGGTGGTTAGATATAATTTTTGTGTGAATGTGTTGTGTAAGAGAAGATTTTAGCTTATCGATAATTTGAAAATACTTATTCTTATGTTTTAATAATAATAATAATATTATTATTATTATTATTATCAAGAAATCACAATTTATTGAATATATGAATTTTAGGAGTATGATTCCCAAACACAAAAAGTCTTCCTTTCTTCTACTTAAATATCCTCTTAATTTAAATATATTTTCGATTCTTATAATATATTGCATATATTTATTTTCATAAAGTTACCTTTTGTTGTAAAATTGATTTATTTTTCTTTTTGTTAATTTTTATTTTATTTTAATTTTTTATAATATATCTGGTTTATAATTTAGCACGATAGTATGATGACTTTAGGTGTTTCCATGTTAATTTTACAATTTTAGAAAATAAAATACTTATAATACATTATTTTATTTATAAAATTTCAACTAGTAATAATTAATAAAGATTAGTAAGAGGGACATGGTTTGAGTATTATTTTTTTTTGAAAGATACATTTATCATGGTCAGTTTTTGGAAGTATGACTTGTTTATTTGGGTAAAATACTGTTTTATTACAACACGTGACTATTGTTTATGGAAAATAACGTTTTATTGTCCAATTATTTTCATCATCATGGATTGTGATTTTTGGCAAAATATATCTTCTACTTTTTCACTCCATCCACAATGGGAAAATAAAATCAGAACGATTATTTGCCTGATAATTTATATAAAATATTTTGGTATGAGAAAATAAGTCTAATTCGAGAGAACAATATAAATAACTTGTAAAATAGATTAAATTAAATTAAACGAATAGTTGGGGTTAATTTTGATATGAATGTTATCTAAATGGATTTAAATTGATCTAATTGACAGATTTATCGACGAATAGACGAATTATTTTAAAAGAATAATTATAAATTTGTTAAAAATAATAATAAAATTATTATAACATAATATATATAAGTTAAAATTTATAAATAAAATAATTACATATAAATTTAGAAATTGATTTTATGTATATGACTTAAATTTGTTAAAAAAAATGCATTTTTATTTCCTTTAAATGATATCAAAAGGATTAATACAATTTTCTCACTTTAGTCGGTACTCAAAATTTTTAATTTATAAATTCTGTTTTTGTAAGTTTTATTTTTTATTATGTTGATTTTTTTTAGAAGGTTTAATTAAGTTTTAAATATCTCATAAAGGTTTTTATTGAATTTCTGTTATTGTTTTTTATCTTTTAGGTACTCAAACTTTTTTCTTTTATTTTACTTTTTTTTCTTACAACATATGTGCTATCTTGTTTTATTATCTTATTTATTTGTCTTTAAGTGTTAATAATATGGGGTTATGTAGTTTCATTATCTTATTTAATTGTCTTTAAGTGTTAATAAATATGAGGTTATGTGGTTAATGTAAAAAATATTTTGAGATTATGTAGAAGCCACTAGTGGTTTTAAATTAAGGGTTAAATATGTTTTTGGTCCCTTAACTTTCAGTAAATTTTGGAATTAGTCCATTTCGAAACTTTAGACTAATTTAGTCCTTGATCGTTTGAAATATGTGGATTTAGTCCTTTTAATCAAATTTTGGTAGGTTTATTTGATGTTTCGTACACATTTCAGTATTGTATTTGAGTTGTTTATACTGTTTGACACATTTTTGCTTTAATGTTAAGTCAAATACTATTATGAAATGTACTTGAAATGTCAAATAAACTTAACAAAATTTGATTAAAAGGACTAAATCCATGCATTTCAAAAGATGAAGGACTAAATTAATCAAAAGTTTCGAAATTGACTAATTCCAAAATTCACTGAAAGTTAAAAGACCAAAAACATATTTAACCCTTAAATTAATTGTTATACCTTAAATACAAAATTTTATATTTCTTAACACATTAAAAGATGATGAAAGAATATAACACTCATATAAACTAATTAATGAAAAAAATTAAAAAATACAGACTAAATTAAAAAGTTTAAAAATTTTAAGTACTCCTTAAACCTTAAACCAAGAAAATTTGATAGGAACTTAGTTAACAATATTCGAATTTACAAGTCATTTAAACATTGATTAAGCCTTTTATAAATATATACTATTTATAACATATTTCTATTCAAATTATTTTTATATTTTACTTTTATATATTTTTTAAATAGAATATAAAATTTGTAATAAAAGGTGTTAATTTATAAAAGCAAAAAACAAATTAAAATATAATGGAAAAAAAAAACAGAAAATAAACTAATAAAAGAATGAGAAGAGATGTTTCATGTAGATTTAAAAAATAGTAATTATTTATATTTTAATTTCAATTAAATTATACATGTTTAATATATTTGATTTTATATAATTAAACTCTTTATTAAAAGATCTTAAGTACAATATATAATAGGTAATATATTTAATGATAAAGTGAAATAGATAAACAAAAAGGTATATTATATAAATTATTGTTAAATATTTAATATAAAGGATACCGTAGATTTAATATTATTGACAATGGAAGAATTACAAAGACTTAAATTCTAAGACAAAGATAAAGAAAGTATATATCATTTAAAGAAATTAATAATTATCGATAAGGATGACAAAAATATATGTAAGTATTAGATAAAATTTATGATTGATAATTAATATCTGCATATAATAAATATTCATGAATATTAAATATTTTAATAATTATTTATAAATGGATTGAATGTATATATAATATTTCTCACTCGTGTCCATTAGTCAAAAAATTAAAATTTAATTTATATTTTTTAAAATTAAATTTTATATCTTAATATATTTTAATGAAAATCTTATAGGATTTAGATTTTAAAATAACCTAGGAACCTATAAATTGGATTTTAATGGTCAAACGTAGGATTATCAATATGTTTATTTATTGAATTCTTTTGTTAAGAAATTTTAAAAGTTAAAAATAAGACAGAAAAACGAAATTGATATTTTATAACTTAAAATTAATTTGTAAATAAATTAAAAATAAAAATTTAGAGAAATTATCGATTTTATTTTTCATAAAAGAAAACCATTCTAATTATTTTTTATATTTTTATATTTTCTTACATAAATACTTACTAAACCGGAGAGTATAATAAATAAACTCGTTCATAAGAATATTATTTTTATTTTTACAAAAAATCCTTCATCAATTGAGTATAAATATAAATAGGAATAATATTTTATTCTTATAATTGGATATGAGAATCCAAATGAATATATAAATATTCATCTTATTTTTTATCTCACATCCACCATAATATATATATATATATATATATATATATATATATAATATTTTTCTCTTTTTCTATTACATTTAATTTAAATATTATTAATTATTAAAATAATTTCGAATATTATTGATATGTAATTATTTAACGAATGCGATAGTTAATATTTCATGATGAAAGTCAGATTGCGATAATTTATAATATTTTGAATTAACAGTCTTTAATATAGTTGATATTTGTGTTAAAAGTATTTATTTTCTTGTCCTCCTCCTATGTTTATTCATTTTCTTCGTAATTTAGTCATTTTAAATTATAATTTTTAAAAAGTTATTTAAAATGTACTGTTGAATTTAGAATAATATCTAAAACTGTAAACCTATATATATATATATATATATATATATATATATATATATATATATATATATATATATATATATATATATAATTCTCTTAGCTTTTAGATTTATAACTTTTGTTCGGAGAATACACTTTTTTTCTATTTTTTTAATTGTTTGACTTTTTTATATAAATGAGATCCACTTACATCTTTAAACTACTTTATTCTTATCATAAAGTTATGTTCAAATAATATATTATCAATTACATTGAATTAATTAGTTTCTATACATCCTATTTGAATATTTTCCTCCTTTTTAATATTTTTATTTCTTTTATATGAAAACATTTGACTCTCAATTTTAAGTGTTCAATCGCATAATATAAAAAACTTATCTTTCTCATTTTCTTTGATCCTTAATTTTTATTTCATTTGAAGAATTTTGGTTTTACTAAAACAATTTTCATTATCTCTCTACATTTCGATTAGTTTGGTATGTGAAGAGTTTTTCTAAAATTGAATATTTGATAATGTCGTCTAGTTTGGTTCATGATCTACCAAATTGTCGACAGTTACAACAAGATGCCAATGTAACTTCTGGTGGAGAAAAAATTGTTGGTGCAAAAATACAACAACTTTATCGTCCTAAGGTGGTTAGTGTCAGGGTGAGAATAAAGACTCTCTAGGTTTTGTTTTAAAGATTGTGTATGTTTTTGTGTAGCCTGTTGTGGAGTCTATTTTGGAGCCTACTACGCAGTATGTTTTGGAGCCCGTGGTGGAGTCTATGGTTGAGACTTTAGTGGAGCCTATGGTTGAATCTGTGGTGGATCTTGTAGTGGATCCTATGGGGTAGCATGTGTGCTGGATATTGTTATGCATGGATATTCCATAGTTAAGAATATAGATGTTTTTAATGGTGGTGGTGTGTCCAGTGCATTATGATTCCTTGGCTAATATGCCAATGGAACATTTTCTCCAAAGTTGTTAATCTCTCTTAAAGAATGTATATTTATTCTTGTGATGTTTATATAGTGAGCGCCATAATTAAGGAGTTACAAGTTACACATATTCTCTTTGACTTAGTTTTGAAAGGAGATCATTCATGAATGTTATCTAAATTGATTGTGTGAACTTGCTTCTAAGTTGTTCGACCTTTGTCAAGTAGATGTCTTCCTAAGCCAAGTTATCTCTTGCTTGAGGACAAGCAAGGTTTTAAGTGTAGGGGAGTTTGATAACATTGTTTTCTACTTTTTATTGGTGTTTAGTTTTGTAAATAAAATCAACTTCTCCATAGCTTTTACTTGTTTAGTCCTCAAATTTTGCAATGTTTTGTATTTTAGTTGTTTTATGCTTTTTTTTAATCTCTAATCTCTATTATGAGTGTGTGAAATAAGTCAATAGGAAACAATTCTGGAGGAGGAAAATAAACTGGAACTTAAGGAAGCATGATTGGACAAGAAAGATTGATTTTTAGATAAATACCTACATCGGGGGGCACTATAATCGCACTCAACACTGCAAACATGGAGAAAGGACTCACCTATAGGTATATATTGCCTTAGGCTACACTAGAAGGCCAAAAACCCACCATTGGGTGCTAGGCTGACTCGTTGGGCTTGTTGGTGGCTCGTTGGAAAAAAATGACAGCATAAAACAATAATATTTGAGCTACTGGGTGAAAATATGACTCGTCCAGCGAGTTACGAGTCAAAGAGCGTCAATTTTAGGACTCGTTGGGCGAGAATATCGACTTTGATATGCGAATATGGTTATTTAATCATGTTTCTATGAGATTTTTAGGATATTCCTCATTTTGCACAAATATAAACATCTTAGGTGCTTGGGGGCTGCTAGGGGTGTTGGGAAACTTTCCATTCTCCTTCTTGGATCTCATTCTTCATCAATGGAGGTTTTACTCGTGTTGGGTTGGAGAGGATGATGGGCTACAAAATTGGAGGCAGAGATGCAAATGAGAGGCACAATTGGAGCATGAAGCAGTTATCAAGAACCTTGGGAGAGGGATTGCTTCTACTTTATAGTTCCAATTTCTTCTCTATTCTTTAATTTTGTAAAACCCTAGGTTCTCCACCATGGAGAGCAATTTCTATTTGTTGAGATTAGATGTAAAACAATGATTCTTATGTAAAATTATATTGTTAAAATATATATACTTTTCCTATTCAAGTTAGTGTTTGATTTCCATGCTTCATGCTTGATGTGGATTGTTCTCATGCTTGATTTATGATTCTTCAAGTGTTGTGAAATACCTTTAGAATCTATAGTTAAAATTAAATACCTAATGGATGCTTGTATATAGGAATAGAACTTGGTTCATTAGTAATCTTAGACTCTTGAAACTAATGTATGATTTCACTTGTTGAGGATTTAAAGGATTGAAATTTGATAAGTGATCATAGGCTCAAAGACTCTGGGAATAAGATTTGAGTATTTTTTGTGAATTGATTTTAACATGAATATGGAATTGAGATAATTTAGAATGCATGAGAATGAAGTGGTTCAAGTCTAATCTTGACAAATTGTAAAGACACTATGTTAAATTTTTATTGCACACCAATTGTTTGATAAAAATACAAAAATAATTTCCATTGTGTTTATGTGAACTTTATCATCTAATTGGGTTATTGAATGTGAGAGTTGTCATGTGTTGCACAAGTCCTCATGGATAGAATGATATTTATTACTTGTTATATGCGACCGATACACTTGTCGTAACAATGTTCCCATTGTTGATAGTTTATAATGTTTACAACATTTAAATTCAGTTCATTATAATTTTGAGGCAGATCCTAATTTTTTGGCATCTATGGATGCTCGTTTTATAGAGAAATGAAAAATGTCTATAAATAGGTTAATATGCTTGATGAGAGGGAAAATTCTAATTTTGAGAAGGATGATGAGCGGGTTCAAATTATAAGGAAGCCTGGTTGGAGTATAATGAGATATCCCTTAATAATTGATGATACTCCCTAATATTCTCCATAAATATTCTCTGTTATTATAATTGTGTTCTGTTATTATAATTGATTTTGTTACCACAATTATAATATCTATTATAATTGTGACATTTTATATAGATTATATTTAGAAATGGTTTAAATGTAATTAACATAGATTGAGGTAGCTAGTTATGTAATCTTTGTATATATAAAGAGGAAAGAAGTACATTGCCAATTCTTCTTTATGGTACTAGATCTTTCTCTGATATTACTAAAATGACAAACATAGCGAAAGTGAGAAAGACAATCTCACCTTATGATATAATTGTTGCAGACAACCGAGGAAGCCTCTTGACACATGTTCAACTGAATGTGGAGAATTATGATGAATGAGCTCAATCTCTGAGAAATGCGTTAAGAACAAGGAAGAAGTTTGAGTTCGTAGATGGAACAATCGGAAAACCTGCAGAAAAATCTTCAGATATTAAAGATTGGTGAACTAATAACTCTTTGTTGGTGTCATGGATAATGAATAACATTGAACCCAAACTGTGTCCAACGATGTTGAACATGGAAGTAGCGAATGACCTGTGGATAAATGTCAAGGAATGCTTCTCGGTATCTGATGGGCCAAATATACAACAACTTAAAGCAGATTTGATTGAATGCAAACAGAAAGGAATGACCATTGTTTCATATTATGGCAAGTTGGAGAAAGCTATAGGGAGCAAGTGGATTTACTGAATCAAGTATAAATCTAATGGTTCGGTTGAGCAGTTTAAAGCCCGTCTAGTGATACTAGGAATTAACCAAGTTGAAGGACTTGACTATACTAAAACCCTAGCTCTTGTTGCAAGGATGGTAATTATGCCCACCTTTCTAGTTATTGCACCTGTTAGAAATTGAGAGCTTCATCAAATGGATGTTCACAATGTTTTTTTGCATGGGTACTTGGAAGAAGAGGTATATATGAAACTTCCTTTAGGATTTTGATATGGAACTTTAGGCAAAGTTTTTAAACTTCTCAAGTCATTGTATGGCTTCTTGATGTTGGTTAGCAAAATTTGCTGGTGCTTTTAAACACTATGGATTTACACAATCTACTTTTGATCATTCATTATTTACACTACAACAGAAAAATGTGCAACTCCATGTGGATGATCTCGTAATTTATGGAAATGACGATGTTGTTATCAAAGCCTTCAAAACATACTTGTGTGTATGTTTTCATATGAAAGACCTTGGACCGTTGAAATATATTTTAGGCATTAAGGTGGCTCGTAACTCTAGTAGAATTTTCTTGTGTCAATGTAAATATGCGTTGGATATTATATCTGAAGCAATATTGTTAGGAGCTAAGTCGATTGACTTTGCCATGGATCCTTAACATTGCCTATCTTTAGCTGAAGGTGCTCTTGTTCCAATCAAGAACAATATTGAAGGTTGAGAGGAAGATTAATTTACCTGTCTATTAATAAGCATGTACTCTTATTATGTGCATACACTTGCATAGTTCATGCAACATCCTCGATAAGAACATTGGGAGGTTGCCCTATGTGTTGTGCATTTTTTGAAGGCTAATCTTGGACAAAGAATTTTGTTAAGTGTTGACTATGATTTACAACTCTATGCTTGGTGTGAATCAGATTGGGCTGATTGTCCTTTGACCATAAAATCTCTTACTGGTTGGTTGATTCTTGGTAATTCACCCATCTCATGGAAAACTAAAAAACAACACACCATGTCTCATTCTTTCGTAGAAGTAGAATATCGTTCTATGGCTACTACCATTTGTAAGTTAAAATGACTGAAGGAACGCTTGTCATGTTTGGTATCAATCATCATAGCCCTATAAAACTCTATTGTGATAATCAATCTACTCTTTACATTGTTGCTAATCATGTTTTCCATGACCACATAACTTTGTCTGTGATGAACTTTTGCGAGGAACTATTGCTACCAGTCATGTGCCTTCTCATGCTCAACTAGCAGATATCTTCACTAAGGTTGTTCCTGCAGAAGAACAAATAAGATGAGTTAAGTACAGGTGTCACCTTACCATGTAGTCTGCTATCTCCTCAGTTGGTCTCTCTCCAGTTGATATATGCCAGCTTGAACCCAAGAGGGTTTACCTGCAGAAGAGTCTCCAAAGCTCTCAGAAAGTCAAATCAGTGATTAATGAATGCGTACCTTTAATTTGTGGGGTCCATGCGTATTTATAGAGCATTAATGATGTCTGATTATCCAATGGGCCGGGCCTTGGCTTGGGCCCTAGCCTGGGCTATGAGTGGGCCTGGCCCCTAACCCAGGCTCTTAAGGCCCATCGAACGCGGGGGCTTCCATTTTACTAAGTCTTTGAGAGCGGTCTGATCCGTTTACTTCTTGGCTTGTCAGATGTCGTCCTTGGCCGCGTACTATCCGTGTTGGCCACTTTGTTGTTACTTTAGCCTTTGTTCAGTTAAGTTCGAGACCATGGCGGCCCAGGTCGTGCACTTGGGTTGTCTCTGGCATGTTCGTGAGGGTTATCATTTATATGGTTAAATTGACCAGGTCCGGTATAAGTTAGACTGACTCGGCCTAGGTTGAATACTTGGCTGCCTTGATGCATTGTTTACTTATTTGATTGAGTTTGGTTAGGTGTGGTACACCAGTCCCCCAGCCTTGTCCGATATGAGTTGTCGGTCAAGGGTGATATGTGTTGGTATGCTAGCGGAACTGGCTAGGTGTGATACACCGGCTTTAGGGAAGACTCAATTTGAATGTGTTCTTTCCAAGTTGGCATTTGTAATCCATATACCCCAACTTGAGGGGTAATGGAATATCCCTTGATAATTGTTGATACTCCCTAATATTCTCCATAAATATTATCTGTTATTATAATTGATTTTGTTACCACAATTATAAAATCTGTTATAATTGTGACAATTTGTACATATTATATTTAGGAATGGTTTAAATGTGACTAACAAGATTGAGGTAGCTAGTTATGTAATCTTTGTGTATATATATTGTGGCTGGAACATTGACAACGGGGTAGGGTGGGGACATGTTTCACAATCCCATAAAAAAATTCATCCCCATCCCCATATCCAAATCCAATGGGTATCAAACTTTTATTTCATCCTCATCCCCACTGGGTAACACGTATATACTCGTACCCATACCCGCTTTCTTACTGTTTCAATATTAATTAATTAATTTTCAAAAAATAATATAAAATTACGGTAAAAGAAACATAATATTATCAAATATTCAATATTAAGTGAATGGTTGTTTCTTCGATATCAAATATTTAGAAATAAATTATAATTGTATATATTTCAAATTAGAATAGCAAATAAGATTTCATGAGAATCAAAACATTTATTAAATTTGCAAATATTAATGAAACCTAATTGATAAAATTTAAAAATATTTTTAAAAAAATATAAAAGGAAAACAAATATTCAAATTAAAATATATTTTAAATGTCTGTTTACTTCAATATTTTAAGTTATAATGAATCTCTTCTTTATACACTAATAAAAATTGTCATACATTACTTAATCAAAATCATGCAAAGAATAAAGATTAAACTAATAATAATAATAAAAATTTAATATAGATCTTATATCTTTTGAATTTTAATATATGTTAGACGGTGATGAAAAAATCATAGTAATTATATTAAATTTTTATATTATAGTAAATAAAAATTATTTATAGAATTATAGTGACAAAATTACAGTTTGGTAATAAGTTAGAAAATAAAAAAATAGTTATATAAAATATATCAAAATAGTATTCTACATGATAAAAGTAAACAACAAATAAAAATATTAAAAAAATTTCAAATATGTGTCTTAAAAACAATTTGAGAGATTATTAAATGAAACAACATAAAGGAAAATAAATATATAATTATAGTATGATAAGATGAAAAATACCTTAGAGATTTAAGAAAATTTTTCAAATATCAACATAGTCAATGGTTGAAAAATAATGAAAATTGTTTTAGCAAACCAAAAAGTTCTTTAAATGAAACAAAAATTAATAATAATAAAGTAAAGAAGATAAACTTTTTGTGTTACCTACTAAATGAAAAGTTTATGTTATTAAACACTTGAATTGAGAGTGTTAAACATTTTCATGTGAAAAGAAAATATACAATAAAAAGAATATTAAAAAAGAAATGAATAAAAATATTCAAATGTGAAGCATAAAAAATATTTAATTAACATACATCAATTGAACATAATTGGATAAAGATTATGATAAGATGAAAAATATATTGGAGATGTGAATGAATTTCATGAAAAACAAATAATTAGAAGAATTAAAATATAAAAAATGTGCAGTAATATATATATATATATATATATATATATATATATATATATATATATATATATATATATATATATATATATATATAAGGTTACTAAGTTTGATTATGAATATTTTAATAATTTAAACGAGGATGAGGATACGGCAGGAATAAGTATTATAGTGGGTATGAGGACGAGGACGAGGCTGAAATTTACATCCCCATACCCAATTGAAAAAGTCGGAGATTCTCCATACTCATATCTATACCCAATCAATGCGGGGATTTTCCGTCAAAACGAAGATGAGTTTGAGCAATACTCATAGGGACGAGTTTCTTTGCCATCTCTAGGAACAACAATAAAGACTCAAGAATTACATTGCCAATTCTTCTTTAGAATAGGCCAAGGAAAGTTAATACTATATCGTCTAAAGCAAAAGTTTCTAAAAAATTATAATAAGTTTTAGAGGTCTTTTGTGGTTTGTGGGAGGGTTTAATATGATAAGGAATTTGATTATTGAACTTTAGTTTTCTATTAGTGTTGCATTAAGTTTCTTATATCATAGCTATTTTTTATCTATGTGTACAACATATTTTTATCATGAGTTTGGTATGATCTCCTATGTTTTTTTTTTTCTTTTTAATAAAATCTTCATGACAATGATACCTAATATTATCTAATTGAAAATATTTGATAATATCAATTTTTTTACCATAATTTTTTTTTGTAAAACTTAGTTAATAGATATTAAAAATAGTAAGAAATTATATATGAAAATGAAAATGAAATAAAAATAGTATACCAATTAAATATGCATAAGAATGGTGATATATTTATTTTCTTTGAAAACGACTCCGGTCACAATGGCAAACGTGAGTGCATTCATCATAATGGTGAAAAAGAGTGCTTTCGTCATTAAATCATCGAAGTTATAATTCAAAACTGGTGGGCTCAATATAAAGGCATGTGGCCCAATTTCAAAGAATTAGATCCACGTGTTAATCCTTTTACAGAACATTTTCTTTTCAATCTTGCTTCTTAAATGCTTTTTTTATATTTATTTATTTGATTTCAAACTCGGTTTATTTGATAGGACTAAAGAATGTTAGGGTGCGTGTTTTACGATTTTTCTCTCTCTTAATTTTAAGTAAAAATTATTATTATTTTTAAATTTTAGACTAATTTAATTTTTTATTTCTAAATATACGTAAATTTTTTATCAAATTTTTTAACAAATATTAAAACAAATATATATCAAATAGTATAAACAATTAAAATACTATCATAAAACACGTTTAAAATTTTAAATAAATTTAATAAAATTTGATTAAAATAATTAAATCTAAATATTTATAAAATTTGGAGACTAAATTAAAATAAAATTTCCAAAATAAATTAATTCCAACTTTTAATTAAAATTAAACGACCAAAACATATTCAATTTTTTTTATTTGAAAAGTGTTCAGAAGGTACGTATGCTTGACTTACTTTCTAAAAATATTTTTAATTAAATTTAATTTTTGTAAATTTTGATACTTTTAATTAATTTTTATTAAAAAATGATTTTAATTTAATATTAAAATTTTTATACTTTTTAATTGATTTTTTATTTAATTTTTTCATTAAATATAATGATATAATTATTAGAGTTAAATAGGTTTTTAGTCGTAAAATTTGGAATTAATTCCTCTTCAAAAAATTTGATCAGTGCAATCATTCATCTTTAGAAATGCGTAGATTTAGTCATTTTAATCAATTTTTTTGTTAAATTTATTTGACATTTGAAACACATTTTAGAATAATATTTGAATTAACATTCAAGCAAAAATGGATCAAACGGTATAAACAATTCAAATAATATGATACGCTTGGAACATTATATAATTTAACAAAATCTGGTTAGAATGACTAAATCTACATATTTCTAAATATGAAAATTAGTCAAATGTTTTAAATAGAAACTAATTCGAAATTTTACTTAACCTGAACCTTTAGGACAAAAACATATTTAATCCTAATTATTATTTTACAAAATTTGATGGTCACTGATTACATGTTTGTACATGTAAATAATTAAATTTAAGTAATTTTTATTGAGTTATTATTATAATTTTTTATAAAGTGTTCATTTTTTTATATTTTTTAATTAAATCATTAAAACCATTTAATTTTCAATCTTAATGAAAACACTATATGAAATTGTGAAACCCTACTTCTTTGTACTAAATATCATTGTTATGTGTCTCCAGATAGTTGACTTGATTTTAATTTTTAAAATCAAACAATGTCATTTTTAAATAAAATTAGGCTTTTAACATTTTATTTATCTCATTGTCCAGGTTCGTAGTATTATAATTAAAACTGAAAATCTAATAGTCACGACACTCTAATTAACAATCAATTCAATTGAAAAATATACAATATTTTTTACGCTTAATAAAATAATTTTTTAATAGAAACTTTATTAAAAATACTCAAATTTAAGAGGAATTAAATTTTAATAATTATTTTTTCTACAAAGATACTTAAGCAATAACAATATAAACTAACAACCATGTCACTCTAACTAATATCAAAATCAAAATGATATTTTGATTGAATAAAAAGATATTTTTTTTTAATAAAAACTCAATTAAAAATATTTAAATTTAGGATAAAATTAAAACTTAATTAAATATAAAATAATAATATTTTTAGGAAACAAACTTTTTAAAAGTAATTTTTGTCCAAGCATTAAAAAAAATTAAAAGTTAAAATAAAAAATATTATTGAAAAAAGGGACATATTGATATTTTTAAATAATTTAATGTTAAATCATATTTTTAAATAAAAAATTACTATTAGATTTTATGAAAAATTGTGAGAATATTTTTAGTAATATTTCTTTACGTTTTATGTTATTCCCAAGCTTACGTTTATTTCACATAATCTTTTGCTTTTTTTTTTACCATGGGAATGTTTATCCTTATGTTTATTAAAAAATTATACAAAACACTTTTTAATATATTTTATTCTAAGAAAGTTAGATCTCCATGTGCATATTTTATTCTCACATTAAGGGTGGGTAAGTTATAGTCTCATAGGAATAAATTAATATATTTTCTAACTCCGATTCCTTTTTTATTTTAATTAATATGTAATTTCAAAGACATTCTTAGGAATATAAAAAATTAACCAAACATATTTTAAAACTTGTGAAGAAATGACTTTCCTATTACTGTGAATTATGTTCCAAATATATAAACAATAATAATATTATGACTCTCATTTTTTGACTTCTATCTCTTTACTCTCTTACGTGACTTAGTGTGAGTAATTAATTTGATTAATATAGTACTATATATTCCTTTGAAAGAATCAATGACTCACACTAAATTACAATAAGAAAGAAAATTATGAGAGTTAAAGTATAATTTTACATATATAAAACCATAACTTGAAACAAATCATAATTTCTAGTATTCGTAATTAACAAAAATTAGTATTTCTTAACAATGAAAAAAATTCCTTACAAACATATTTAAAAATAGACTTAATTAGTGATTTATTTATCTAATTTATTGGTTTCGTTCATTTTGATCTCTTATTATATTTTAGTTCAATTTAGTCTTTTAATTATTTTAAACTTAAAAATAATAAGAAGATCAAAATAAATTAAACTTACAAATTAAAAAATTGAATAAGTAATTAAGTCTTAAAGATATTTCAGGATATTAGGAGCTAAAAGTTGTAACAACATAATTAAGAAATATATATATATATATATTAATACCTTATTTTAATAAGTATTTTTAATGGATTTGAATTAGTGTAGGGATTTTCTTAAGGGCTAACATCACAAAATATTTGGGTTCAAAGGTGTCAATAATTTAAGTGGTAAAGTTAAAATGGAGTTGAAGTTCCAATTATTTAAATCTAAAAATGTTAAAATATCACGTCAAAGACAATCTCTTTGAAAAGTAAAAGGATTAATCAAACGAGATAATTAATACTAAGCAAATAAACGTACTAAAGTGTAATAATGAATAACAGTTCATGTTGCCTTATTTGGCATTTGGCATCATGATAGTCAAATGGGAGACAGAAAAAATAACCACGAAACTTAAAAAAAACATGATATTTGCAAAAGAAGAGGAGAGTTCTTTGTTTTTCAATTTGGTCGGCAATGTAGTACAAATGGTCATCGTGTTTCTCACACTAACATGCACAACACACGTAAAAGGTACAATTTATTACAATAGTACCATGCTAATTGAATTGTCACAAAAATGACAACACTTTTAGTTGACATTATGATAACATTTATTGTTTTAATAAGATAAACTATTGAGAAAGGTGTCAAAGCAAAAAAAAAAAAATGGTTTAACACCAACAAGTACCAATAACTTAATGAGTTAGGTGAATCTACCTAGAATTAGAGGGGAAGGCAAGGAAATAATGTGGGGACTTAGATGTAATGTATATTTTTGTTTCCTATTACTTTTCTCTCTTTTTGTTTTCTTCTTTCTAATATTTCTCACTCTTTTTTTACAATTTGTTTTTCTTTAACATTTCCTTTTTTTTTATATCTTTCTCTTCTTATCAAATTCTTTTCTTTTCCTTTAACTTTTTTCCATTTCCATCATTCCAAATTTATTTCATAATCTAATCACACATTGGAGTAGTTGAAGAACTAGGAATTATTTTTAATCAATCATATTTTTAAATATAGTAAGTTTATGTTTACTTTAAAGGCTCTTTGTTTTCTCCCTTTTATGAATTTATCATCAATTTTGGTTGGATTAGTGGAGCAAAGTGATCCTCTCAACTTGGTTAAGTTCATGCCAAAAATTTGTTATTACGTTGGTCTAATTCCTTTGATTTTGAGTAATTTTATTGCTTGAACAAAAATGGTTGAATTCAAATGAGTGAAGGACGATGTAAAATATGGTGATTTTAATTATCATTTGTTGAATTCCCATTCTTTGAACTGCGATCTTTTACTTGTAAAATGTGATGTTTGTAACTGTCTTTTTTCAATAAATCTCAATATTCTATTCTCATTTTCCCTTTCACTTGTCTAGACCTCTTATTTTACAATTTACTTTAAACCACTTCCCTCTTATTTTTAGGTTGAGGAAATTGAATTTTTTCTCTGTATTTTAATCTCACATCTTGGGTTTTTACTCACTATACTGGAGGGATATTATAGACTCTCGAAACTTAGTCCACTCAAGTTCACCTTCGTGCAAGACGAGGTATAAGAGGCACAAAGGTAAGTGAAAATAATATCATTATTTGTCAATATTTTTTAAGTATATAGTGCAAGATTTGTAAGAAAAAAGTAAAAGGAAGAATTTTATAAGCTTGAGGAAGTTTATAAGATGCTAGGACTAGCTTTTTATTTTAGAGAAATTATAAACTTTTGTTTGAAGAGAATTTTTTTCAATGTACTAAGTACTTAACTCCAACTTCTATAGCCATGACAAGATTTAGACTACTGAGGCCACTACACAAAGACAGTAAAACCAAGCAAGTCCTTTACTCTCAAAGTATACAAAGGATAACATAGGAGAATTTTACATTGTACTTATAGAATACAATGTTGTGCCTCTAAAATTCATTGATGAATTAAGTTGTACTTGATGACCTATTCCAACTTCTTAATCTAGAATTAAGAGAAGACACCAACCACTTAAGTTATTGGCTTGATTATTGTTTCAGGTGTAGGGGCCTAACAGTTACTTAAATGATTTGTCCAGTCTTCAAGTCTTCACTCTAGTCATTCGTTCAGCACTCCTATTGTTCGCTCAGTTCTCCTATCGATCGATGTACCTGCTAAAAAGTCTTTAATGCTTAAGTCAACAACAATTGGATGTAATAAATGCAAGAGAAAAGTTCCAACAACCTTACCTTTGACCTTTGTTTATAGTTTTCTATGTGGGCCTTTGATTAGGGTTGTCCTAATCATGGCCCAATTGCTTTAAAAACTTGATTACTAACCTATTTATCCTTAACCACCAACTAACTTGTTTATCTCAATAATCGTTTGGCATTGTTGGCTGTGCAACGCTGTCTTACATATATCCAATGTTGTTTTTTCTAATAGATATTTACATATGTCCAACATCGCAACTTAAACGATCGACGTCCCATTCAGTTGTCGCCGTTGAGGCAACTGGCCGCTCGTTAGCGCATAATTCAATATGATCAGCAGTTGGCGCTCTGGCGACCAACGAATCATCCACCCAGTGTCGTTGGCGACTGCCAGCTCATTGATGCTTAATTTCATATGACCAACAATTGGCGCTCTAGTGACCAACGAATCATCCACTTGGGGCTGTTGGCGACTAACTGCTAATTGACACTTATTTCCATAATTTGCGAAATGGTTTTCATGTTAAGGGGAAGTTGGTCATTTGTCATCTTGTCGCAACCCTCTGTTGAACAAGATCTGTTCTACAGGCTTGTACGTGTTTAGGACTAGTTGGGTTATAGGGAAGCTATTGTTTGTCGATCGACGTCATGCAAATTACTTTGGATGTCGATCGACGTTTAGCTGGCTGATTTGCCCATACGGTACAATTATCTTTATGATTGTAATTCCTTAATCAAGGAGACCCAGGTTCTTAGTGATTAACTAATCACTAATCGAAGGTTTTTTATATGCATAGTGAAAACTGCAATACAAATCATAACATAATAAGATTTATGCTAAAAAAATTGGTTTTCCTTACCACTATCCCAAAAACACAACATTGTTTAGTTTCCATTTCCACCTATTGGAAGATAAAATTATTCTCCCACAAAGTGAAATAGTTCATGATATAAAGTTTTCTATTTGTATCTATTATCCCCAATTCATATATGAAGGACCTACCATTAGAATAACATATATAATAAGATCACAATCTTTTGAATAAAACGCATAGCCATTTTGTGGTAAAAGTATTTAATTAGGGAATGGTTTTATTAAATGCATAGGTTTACACACGCACATACATACACACAC
>Ga0214545_1003433_pt1 | contig 30226 bp, 10 predicted proteins | sample CNSS4metaG_FD_160064 | JGI IMG/M metagenome (GOLD analysis project Ga0214545, IMG submission 160064) | Root nodule microbial communities from cowpea collected in UCLA plant growth center, Los Angeles, California, USA - CNSS4 | ecosystem: Host-associated > Plants > Roots > Nodule | place: USA...
AAACAAAAAAAAACGCGAAGGGAAACCCATTTTTTGAACTCACCGGTAGTGAAAGGCAACGATTTAATCGGCGATAGTGGATGGCGCGACGAGGTGATGATGCACGACGAATGGCGGTGGCAGCTGGTTGGCAGCGGAGCTGGACAATGGTGGTGGCAAAGAGTGCAAAGGGTTCGCGTAGAGAGAATTGTGAGAGATGATGAATAGTGGAGAGGGTTCACGAATTAGGAATTATAACAAGCTTTATGGCTTCGGTTCAATTAATAACCAAGGCCTAAAGTACTTACTGCCTCGATCCAATAATACCTGAGGCCAAAACATCTGACGTTGGTGGCATTTTTGAAATTTTGGTTACTGGGTTTCCTTATAGGCTTCAGTTCATTTGTAACTGAGGCATAAAACTTGTTGCTGCACCAATTCTTAGTAGGTCCGAGGCAAAAAAGTTTGACAAAATTACAAAAATGTCATCGTCTCCTTATAGGCTTCGGTTCCGCTATAACCGAAGCATATAAGGCGGATTAAAAAGTCAAATTTGCACTAGTGATATCATCTATCATATTATATCTCATATTTTAATAACACCTAAAAATTCCTAACACCCATAACAATTCATAGTGTGATAATATGATGTTCTATTGTAATTAAATGACTTTTAAAATTTCGTTAGTCCACATATCAATTAAATCCACATCAAATTCTTCAAATTAGTATGCAAACTTAAACAAATGTTTACTAAAATTATATTTAAGGTTAATTTTTTAAATAAACTAATTTTAATAAATTATCGTCTTATTAATTTTACATTTAATTTTAAATTATACTTACTCTCAATAATAAATGTATTTCCACTTATCATATATAAAATATATATAATAAATCATAGCGTTATCTTTTAAATAAATGGTAATATATATTAATGTTAAAATGTAAATTAAAATAATTTAACAAAGAAAAAATTAATATGATTAATGAATTATTTATAAAAATTAATTTGTATAACTACTATCATCAATAACAATAAATTTATATACACAATACATAATATATATAATTCATAATATAAAGTATATAGAATAATATATAACATTGTATAATATATGATACTTAAAATAGATAATATATTGTTTGCATTCAAATATTTAATTTTCACAATTACTTTTATTGAACGTTTATGAAAAATCATGTTTCATTTTCTTAAAAAAAAATTAACAAACCCCTGCAACTTTTGTTTACAAAGAATGAACAATATTGATTTATTTCCACCATAATATTAATCATAAAATATTTATCGATACAACATGCATGTTAATAAACTAAATCACACGAAATATGTGAGAACTTAGAAAATCTTATTTTAAGAGTGAGAGTGTTTTTAAAATAATAAGATCTTAATATTATTTTAATACATAAATGCTTAATTATAAATAGAAATTTCATAAAATGATCTCATTAGTTAAAAACACTACATTTCTCTAGAAACACTTTTCTAGAAGCCATCTCCCTTCTCTCTACAATATTTCACTATTTTCTCCTCTATTTGAGGATCATAGACTACGGGAGCGATCCTTGTAGAGAGATCTCGAAGTTCATCCGATCAATTTTTTTATTGAGTAAGTTGGTGTTCCGATCCTTTCTTTGTCAATTATTCTATCCCTTGCAAATGGCCAGTGAAGGATTGTTTGTAGATTCTGAGGTTACCATGTGAATTTCCTTTTATCAATGGTCCTGATTGCGTACCCTGTAAGACCCGGAAAAATTAATTAATTAAATAATTACTTAATTAATAAATGCGGGTAGTGGAACTTTTATGGCTTTAAATATTGATTGGTGTGATGTGAAAAAGTATCAGCTCAAGTGGTTGAGAGTACTTAAATTGTGTGAAGGGACTTGGGTTTTTGCTAATAATTGATTGTGACTTGAATATGAAAGGGTATAGAAAACCCTAGCAGTAGGGGCAGCCAAGAGGGGCTGAAAAATAACTAATAATAATGGTTTAGGGTTTTTTTGCATTAACCCACATTAAGGCACCCTTTAAAAGGTAAATTCAGGTGAGAATAAGGGTTTTGGCATCTGTGATTGTGGCCTAGGTAAAGGAATACGAAAATTTAGAGTGAATTATGAGGTTTGAGGAAATTGAAAGTTGAATTGGGATAGAATCAAGGAGAAGGGCATTGGTGTTCAAGGGGAGACGCGTAATTCAAACGCTAGGCAAAGGAAAATCTCAGGTTAGGGGAGCTGAATCGAAATTCTGAGTTTGTTGTATTATCTTGCATAATTTGGATGAATCTATGCTTGAATTTCTTGTTGCACATGAGGGAATCAAGGGTTATGGTTGTTGGTACTGGTTTACTGAATTTTTGGCCTAAATGCATGAATATAATGGGGTTATGCATTGTATATACTGTGATTATGCAAAGTTGGGTTGTTGGGGCCTATTTTCGTGTCCAATTATGCTCATATGCCTAATGAAATTATGCTGAATGAATGGTATAAATTTGGAGTGTATTTTGGGTTCGATTGTTGTTGTTGTGTGCGTAAAACAATGCCAAAATCTGCAATTCTCGCTCAAGCGAGCCGGACTCGCCTAGGCGAGAGTTATAGGGATTTAGCTTCAGGCTCTGCTCGAGCATCTCGCTCAGGCGGGGTAATTTGGTCTTGGGCGACAGGCCATCTCGCTTAGGTGAGTGTGCCTCGCCCAAGCGAGAACTCGCGTGTGTTTTTGTGTGGCTTGGTTGCACATCTCGCGCAGGCGGGATTTATTGTTTTGAGCGAAGGTGCGTCTCGCTCAAGCGAGAGCCTCTCGCCTCAGCGAGATTTCGAGGGTGGTTCCACTGTCTCATTGAACTCGTCGCCTAGACGAGGCACTTTAATCCTGGGCGAGTGAGGGTCTCGCCCAAGCGAGACTTCGCGGGTTGCAACTGTTTGAGGGGCTCGCTCAAGCTAGCGGGCCTAGCTTAAGCGAGATAGGCTGAACTGTTTGAACAGAGGCTTTTAGCCTAAGGGAGCGAGGGTGTTGTTATGCGTTCAAGGCAAGTGTTACTGTTGTATTAAAGGGATGAGATGGCCTGTCGGGATGTTACATACCCTGATTCTATTTTTGTTCTGTCTAGGTTGAATTTCGCGTCTAGTAGCAAAAAGGGGTTTAGGATCACTGTTGGTGTTGAGGCTTTTTGATCAGGGAAGCTAATTGCTGCTAGGTTTGATGAATGCTTTTTACATGTTCATGTGGTAATTAAAATTTAAAGTTTGGTTGTTGTGAGTTGTTAATTTATGTGTGAATTGAATCTTGAATGCATTGTGTGAATTATTGTTGTAATTTAGAAAGATGGTTTCATGATTCATGACCCCAATTGGTTTCACTTATTGCGATGTAAACTCTCTTTTTTGAAAACTAGTGCTAGTGGTAGGAATGCCAATTTGAGTCATGAAATACACAGGTATCAATTTCTCATAAAGTTTTTTGGTATAGCGCTAAGCGTCGACCGAGCGGTGCCTGAGCGCTGAAAAATGCGAAGCAAATAGCGCTGAGCGTCGGCCGAACAATGTATGTGCGCTAAAAAATGCGAGGCAAATTGCGCTAAGCGCAGGCTGAGCGATGCCTGAGCATTGGGACCTCTGCAGGTCTGGGAGGGATTTAATTTAAGGACGCTAAGCGTTGAAAAATGCGAGGCAATTGGCGCTCAGCGCTGAAGTCTAGCATTGAGTGTTGTTTGCTCTGTTCACTGCTTGTTGTTTTTATCTGTGTGAAGATATTAAATAAGGTTAGTTTGAATTCTATGGAATATATTATCTTGAAATTGGATTGATTGTGTGTTTGGAAATGGTTTTTATGTGGATATGCAAAGGATTTCAAGGAGAAATTCCATATGGAAGTTTATTGTATGCATCAACATAAGGATTCATTATTGGATTGGTATCCTTTCTCTATTAATTACTCAAACTCAAGTAGAGTGGAGTATATTATATGGTGAAGAGAAGAAGGAGATCCTAGCCACTGGATTAGATCAAGTCCTAGGCGCGAAGGGGATTTATCTTGTTAATGGTTGGGTGATAACCCCTTGAGGCCAAACTCTACAGAGTTTGAGAACAATTCACAGGTGCAGGCCACCAGGGGACTCGATGTTTGGTGCATGTATCCGGATAGTCGAGTCAGTGTTTGTTATTTATAGGTATAGGTGATTATGTTGTGTACTAGCATGATAATTATAATTTGACTTTTATGGTTGTAAGATTCATTGATACATTAGTTTACCCTTTTGTTGTTGTTTGGTGTTGTGGTTGTGTTTGTTACCCTTTTGCAATGATCACTTAATAGTGTGAGCATATGGGAGTGCATGTGGGGATACTCCTCTTACAGGAAGCTAGGATACTATTCAGTAGAGCATGACACTATGTGTAGATAGTACTTTTGGATGCTTAAGAATAATAACTGTTTTAGTTCAGCAGCACTGATTGTGTAGAGATGTCAAAATGGGTTTCAACCTGTGAGCCAACCCGGCTCACCACGGGTTCGAGCCGGGTTGGGTTGAGAAAAAAATCAGTTTTTTCAAAAGTGGGTTGAATTCAACCCGGCTCACTAAACCCACAGGTTAAACGAGTTCGAGCCGTGTTGGAGGTGGGTTGGCCCACTCAACCCACCAAATTTTTTTTTACATTTTTTTTTATTTTTTTTAATAATTATTTACTACTCTTAATTATATAGGTTCATAATTTCATATTTTTAAATGCTAGAATGTTGCTCAATAATATTTGAATACTTTGAATGTTTAATTAATTTGATTGTCAAGTTATATACTTTGATACTTTAATCTTTAACTATAATCTTCGTAGTAAATACACAAGCAACGATTTTATAAACATTTTTTTCTAAATAAGCATGACAAAAATGTGTAGTTTTTTATTTATATTTTGTTGAATAGCATGACAGAAAATGTGTAATATTAGTCATATTTTCTTGGATTATATGATACTTTCTTGGAAATAATTCATCATATATTGGTGGTGAGTATGATGATGACATCGGTTCTTGATTTTATTGTGATTGTCATCTCATGGGTTTCTAAAAAAATTATTTAAGTATGTAAATACTTCAAACTAAATAAATAAATATATTTTTAAGTGGGTTGGTGAGCCAACCCACTTAACCCACCAACCTATGGTGAGTTGAGCCGGGTTACAAAATTTCTGGCTTACCATAAAGTGAGCCGGGTTGTGTTCACTCATTTTCAACCCGGCTCGTGGTGAGCCAACCTGTGTGAGCCAGGTTGGTTCACTTTGACATGTCTTGTGTATATTTTAATATTTGTTATAGTTGTTCTTTTTTAGATGACTGTAACAATATTTTAATATTGTAGTTACTATATGTTTTGTCATATGACTTGTTAATGTTGTGTTTAGTAGTTCCATGACTATTTAATGGAATGTTACAAAATATTTTTAATAAATCTAAATTTAATTTATTTGATTTTTTTAATATTTGAGTATGAGTTTATAATTATTTTTTAAGATAATATAATTATATATCGAATTATTAAATAATTAGTAATTTAACAAATAATATTAAATTTTGAATCAAATTTTATCGATTAATATATATGATATATTAAATACGTAATTAATGTTTGGTTTTTAAAAAAATGTAATTAAATTTAATTAATTAAAAAATAATTAATCATTCAAATTAATTTGTAACATCCCATTTAATAGTTTTTATGGTACTAAATAAAATATTCACATCATGATCCAACAAAGCAGGTAATATGGATAAACAGTTAAAAAGTGTTGATAGAGTCATCCAAAATAACCATATAACCATATAATTCCCTAAGGAAGTGGTACGGTCTATACAAAGTGGAGTCAGTTCATACAATTAAAAACTCCAAGGATCTAACTCAAAAAGGTCACTACTAAAAGTTCCAAGCCAAGATCAGCTCCTGTCTAGGAGAGGGGTTTCTTCATCTGGATTCGGCTCTGCTCACACCAATAGTAAGTGATCATTGCAAAGGAGAACACACAAGGAAACAAACATAAAACAAGAAGGGTAAGCTAACTGAAATGAGAGAAAATCGTACAATCCACAGTATCAAATCATTCACAACACATAACTCAATTATATAATTCTAGACTCGATATTCGGATTGTGTAAGTGACATTGGAGCTCTTGGTGGTTTGCGCCTGTGAAGGTTCCCAAACTCTGCAAAGTTTGAGCACAAGGGGTTATCACCCAACCACTCACAGGGTAAGTCCCCTTCGCGTCTAAGACTTAATCAAGTCCAAAGACTAGGACCTCCTACTACTCCTCATGACATCCATTCTACTCTATCTGAGCGTGAATGATTATTGGAGTTTTAGGATACCAACCAATACGGATTCCTCACGTCCTTACACACACACACACACACACACTAACATTCTCTTCTGAATTTCCCTTGAAATTCTATCTCAATCACATCTTCTCACAATTCATATTCATCAAGTTTCACCATACATAGCATTAGCAACACATTCCATTCACAAAGGAGACTAATTGCACAAAATCACTTTCAAACATATAATTTCACCCTTTTAAAATAGAACATCAAGTGTCCCATTGCAGTGGCTTTCGCTCAAGCTAGACAATCTAGCCTAGGCGAGAGGTCGTCTCGCTTAGGCGATTCAATCTCGCCTGAGCGAGGCTCTAACAGTGGAAAAAATTAAAAACCTAGGCGAACTCTCGCTCAGGCTAAACTGGTTCGCTTAGACGAGGGTGTCTCTCGCTTAAGCGACCTCAGCTCGCTTAGGCAAGGCTTCGCGCAGGAACATGGGTGGGTTTCTTGGTATTTTCGCTCAGGCGAGAGCCACTCACCCAGGCGAAAATACCAGGTTATGAACCTGTTCCTACATGCAGAAGCCCAGATTTTCCACAGAATCTAACACACATTCAATTATACGGTTCAAACATCAATTCATCACTTGAGCATGCAATCTAAAGTCATTAGAACAGATTTCTCTACGAATTATAAGATAATGGTTAGCTTCCCTTACCTTTTTATGATATTTGAGCTTGATAAGATACCTCCTCAACAATGAGGGCTCAGGATTTCAGTTCAACCTAGAGAATTTAGTCATTACAACACAGGAAGAGGAGGACGCCTGATTAATTCCAGAATAGAGGCAAAATTTCGAATTCAGAGTAAAACAGGATCAGACTTGGAAGAATTGACTTACTATGAGGGAGGGAGTTGGAAGCAAGGTCAACTGGGAGCTCTGCAAGGGTTTCTCTTCCAGGAACTGAATTTGCAGAAGAAGAAGAATTAGAATTGTGGAGAGTGTGAGGGGTTTAAGAGGAAAAGAACTGGAGAGAATGGTGGAGAGTGTTTCTGTTCAGTGTAGATGAGTTGGTGCACTTAAGTTTAGTGAGAAAGAGATAACTCAAAGAAATAAAAGTAAGGGGTTCACATAATTTGCATAACTCTTAACAATAATAATAATAATAATGTACCTAATTTTAATAAGTTATTACAACAATTATTTTTTTTCATTAAATATAAATAATAATTTGTCAATTTGTAAATATAAACTAAATAAAAGTTTATATTTTAAGTAAACGATAAAATATCATTAATTGTTAAAATTTGAATTAAAATGATTTAATAAGAAAAAAATAATAACAAGAAGAATATATTATTTGTGTGTAACTACTATCATTGTCTTTTTAATTAAGGTCAATATAACTACTGACATTAATAATTAATAATAGATACATAATACATAGTATATAATATATAATAGATAATATACAATTAATATATGAAATAGTAAAATTAACTATTAAAATATTGTAAGTTCTATAATTATATTTTCAATCAACGTAATACAATGTTTGATTGTTAAACAGTTAATTAACATAAAATAATTAAAAAAAATTATCTATACTACATATTAAATTGTATAACTACTACCATTAATAATATTAAAAACATATACGTAATACATAATATATAGTACATAATAGAGATAGATAACATATTGTTTGTGTTAATTGTTAATTTTATATCGATATATTGAATAATATTTAGTAATTCAATAATTAATGTTAAATGATGAATCAAATTTTATCAATTAATATCTAATACTTAATACAAATAACATATTGTTTGTATTAAAATATATAATTTTTGCAAATACTCCTATTAAACGTTTATGAAAAATAGTGTTCAATTTTCTTAAAAAAAAACATTTAATAATTTCATAGAAATATTTAATAAGAAGAGGTTAACATAAGAATTTAACATGAACATTAAAAGTAAAATGGTGAAATGAGAATAAAAAAATGGAACATTTAAATTAACAACCCAAGTGTTCATAAATGATTTCAAACTTAAAACAACAACAAAATAAATCCAATAACAAAATACATGCACTAAGTAGACAAATAAATATAAATACTTCATAAATACTCTAAAACTTTATGACCTTCTTAAAATAGTTATAAGTTGAAATCACTAACTTCTCAATGTTAATCTTTATTAATACTTATTTTCTAATATCTTATTTATTTGGGACGTCAAAAGTACTTGAACTATCTTCCCTCAAAGAAGTGAGAGCTACATTAGAACTCAAATCAACATTTAAATATTAAACTTTTTTGACATTTGACTCATGTGAGAACTTAATGAGTAGATCATGCACAAAATGAAAAAGAAAAAGATATTAAAAACATATAAAATGGGATACGTTAGGAAGATAAATGCACAAACAGGTAATTATTTATAAACGTTTGTAATGCCGACTCTTGTGATGTTAAAACACATATGCAATTAATAATAACAAAATTTAAGACAATGGTATATGTAAAAAAATAATTACTTACAAAGTTTTACCGAAGACTTTAAGAGCATATTTTTAAACTCTTGCACTATATTTTTATTTAAACTTTTGCACTATTTTTAACTTGAAATGATTGTTGAAATATGCATGTAGCATCATACTTGTACTTAACTTTTGACGTCAAAGTCTTATTCATGAGTTGGTGAAACTATTTTGGAAATCATGGATTTAAGATAGTGGAATAGATAAAAAAAGACAAAAAGTATAAAAAAAATCATTAAATAATGTACCTCATCATGAGATTCAAACACCTTTAGAACATGATTTCTTGAGTAATATAAAGATATATATATATATATATATATATATATATATATATATATATATATATATATATATATATATATATATAAATAGCACAAAAGTGGTTAAATTGGTTAAATTTGTTTCCTCCATAACTCTAATCTTGAATTTATTTATGCAAGTAATGAAATAAAAAATAAAAAGCAATGTAAATGTAAATGAAAATGAAATTAGCGTATATTTCCTAATGAATATATTTCGATATTTTAACATACTATAAATAAACTTGAAGGCGGCAGTATATCGAAAGAATTTCTCAAATTTTATGTTAAGAAAATATTAATATTCTTTTAAATTAAATTGATTTGAATTATCTATTGAAAATCATTTTTATGTGTACCATTATATATTATAATAAAAATATTACTAATAACGAAATTTTTTTTATATATAATTATATTACTAAATTCTTTTCAAATTTACGTTAAAAAAGTCTTAATATGATTTTAGAATTTATTGCAAACCATAAAAGTGTTATAAAAAAAAGTACTAATATATTTTTATTGTTGAATTCTTAAGAAAAAAATTGAGAAGGTGTCAGGAATTATTACATGTTCAAAATGTTATAAAAGATATAGATATATAAATAAATAGATGAATAAATATATAGATATATGGTAGCTGTGTGGATAGGGTATTAAGATAAAACATTTAGTTATTCTTGCATATCTCTTCGTTTTGGTGCAAATCTTCTTGCTCAGAAGTAGTTACAAACCAACGACCTTCATCCCCAAATCTGGTCACGTGAAAAAACCCAACGGATTTTACACTCAATTGACAAGCCTACGTGGCACTGAAAATAATATTTGATATTCTTGTGGATTATTATGAATCGATAGGCGGGAATGAGAAGGTAATAACGGAGAAAATGCATGCAGCGGTCTTTAAATAATGTAAATGCTATTTCAAATCTTTTCAGTTTCAATTTCTCTAACCATTTCATTTTGGCTCTACCTTCTAAAGGCAACCAAATACTTTGTGAATGATGACGCTCTGGAAGGTGCTTGCGTGGAGGCGCTCGCTGCCACGTGGTGTTGGACGGAAATGGAGGCAACGGGAACTGCAGCTATCATGGATCGATGGAGAGAGAAGAAGTATCAACTTCGGGAAGAACCTCTCTAGCCGTACAGAACAGTATGGAGCGGGAAACCCTAGACGCGACGACGATCGAGATGTTGCTGGCGATGGCACTTGTGTGATCAAGAAGATGGAGTATTTCCTGCGCGGAAGGAGAGGGGAATGGCGCTGGCGGTCTCCGGTCGGCAACGGCGCCGTTGATGCACTGGCACGGTGGCAGTGGCGACGCAGTGTGGCGGCGTCGGCTTTGTTGCAGCAATGCGAAAGCCTCCATGGAAGAGGAAGAGGTACAAACCCTGGTGCTAAGGGGAAAAGAGATAGCTCAGTTGGCTCAGGCACTAATGGATCGGAGGTATGTTAGATCAAATCTGTAAAATTATGCTTATTATTTATTATTATTATTTATTCCATCGTCATATATTCATTGAATTCATTTGTAAAGGTTCTCTATTAAAATTCAGGTCATATTATTATAAGAAAGATTATTATAATTACAAATAAGTTTTATATAATTTTAATTTAAATTATTTTTAATTATATACGTTATTGATGATAAGATATCATTAATTCGGGTAGATTAATATGTGTAAAAAAATAAAAATAAAATTCTTAATTACACTAAAATAGTACATATAGAACTCAAATAAAAAGTATTCAATCAAAAATTCTTTTAAAGAAACATATCGTTTTTCTTATAATTGAAATTATTATAAAATTTAACAAGTTATTTGTTATATTTTGATATTAAACATTTAATATTTTATTATGATAGTTGAATGATAATCGAATATGATTAACCAAATAAAAATTCATTAACTTTTTGATAATGAGTTTGGTCTTTATATAAATAAAAATCTTGGTGAGAATATCAGGAATGAAATAAGAAATGTTTTTCTTAAATTATTCATTTTGAGTTAAATTTTTGACAATTATACCTTTATTTTAGAACTAACATCAAGATGAAAACATAATAAAAAATATTATATTAATTTTTTAGTGGTTTTATAAATTAATTTATTATTGGTTTAGTAATAAATCTATAAGATCATCAAGGATGTTCTGATATTTTTTGGACGGAAAATATAATTAATTAAATTAAATAATTTAATTTTAATTAATTAATTAATTAATATTTTCTTAATTAGAATATTATTATACTCTTTACTAGCACAAAAAATACAATTAATAAAAGTCTAAGAATATATAAAATTGATTTTAAGTAAAACTTAATCAAAATTGATAAATCAAAATTAAATATGATTTAATATAAGATTTATTGACGCTCGAAACAAAGATTCGATTTGGTTTATATTAGATAGAAAAAAAAGAGAGGCAAATGTGGGCTTGCGTGACGATAGAATAAAACCAATTTCGAAAAACACATTTTTAGATGAGAGGCTTATTTTTAAAACCCTAAGAGTAGATGCAAAAGTTTTTTTTTTTTTTATTTTATTTTTATGAAAAGGAGCTTTCTCTTTAAGATTTCAATAGTTTTCCGTTGCTAGAGAAGTAGGTCGGTTCCATCGGTCAAGTCTTGGCGCAATAGAGATTAGTCTCCGTGGATACACGTTAAGACCTTTGTATGTTTGAAAGGGAAAACTTTTCGGAACTATAATTGGCAATCAAGGTATTTTTTTTCTTCTTAATTTCTTGTCTGTTGATATCTATTATGCATGAATTTAATAAAAATAGATCCAACAATTTCTTCTGTGCATGTTATGAATGAGATTTATAACCTTCAATTGTTATCAGAGTTTGTTTTTTTTGGTTAATCTTTATGCTGCTGGTTTTTTAATTGATTTTTTAAATCAATATGTGTGTAATTAAATGTCGCAATATGTTAACCTTAATTTTCACTTAAACTTAAAAGAAAAAAAATATGTTTAACTTTATCTTGAATTACTTGTGAAATTTGGATGATATATTTTGTATTTAGAATTGTATTATCTAAACTATGTTTTATATTTTATATTTTGGATTGAATATTTTATAATACAAGTATTATATTTTGAAATAAATTTATAATGTAAATTTGTATTTCAAAATAAACAATCTAAAATAAAAATATATATTCTGAATTATATATTATTAAATCTCTTTTAATTAATATATACAGAACAGAAAATCAATCCTAAACCAGAAGATAAAGATAAATTTAGAATGTTGAACTTTATCCTAAGTGCAATGCAAGTTGAAATTACACATTATGAATTTGAAAGCGATAGTAACAGTACAACTATTTAAAGGAGATTGGAAAGTACAAATTTTATTATAATATCTAATCACACATTAACATATAATTTTTAGAATGACTACTTAAATATTTTTTAGTTAGTTTACAATATAAATTCGTTCTAATTGCAACAAACTCTTGTAAGAGAAAAAACCAATAGGAAGCCCCAAAACGAAGTTCGAACATCATTTCATCCAAAATTTTCGAACATCATTTCATCTGTCTTCTGTTCTTGTGGGCAAATCATCCAAAGTTTTAACGTTCAAAGATCTTCTTTTGCCAATCCAACTTCTAAAATCTCCACTTTACATAATGCTTTCAAATTTAATGTTCATTGCTTCTTCTGTGTGTTCACCGTCACCTTCCACCCTCTTTGGTTCCCAAAAGATTTGTTCTTCCTTCGAACCATCTCAAAACAAAGCCACACATTTCTCCACAGAAAGCCTTTTTTTCCTGCACCACTGGAATTTGGGTTGTAAATGGGCCCTCTCTTCAGTTTGCTTCTCCTACGCCGGAGATTTGTTCTTCCTTCAAAACCATCTCAAAACAAAGCCACACAGTTCTTCACAGAAAGCCTTTTTTCCTGCACCACTGGAATTTGGGTTGTAAATGGGCCCTCTCTTCAGTTTGCTTCTCCAACGCCGGAGAAAAGGCACTCTGCTTTCTCACCTTTGTTTTTCTTTCTATTTTTGTTTCCTATGCAATTACTTTTCCGGAATGATGCTCTATGGTTTCTGTGCTTGAAGAGTAAAAGTGTTTGACTTTCTATGCTACTTGTGACAAGCTAAGAAAATGAAGAAGTAAAAACATATTCTTTTAATGTGGGTATCTGGCGATTGGTTTTTCAGTGTATTCAATACCAAATTGAAATCTACTATGATGATATGATTCCCTTTGCATGAGTGAATGTGAGTGCATTTCAGTGACACCTATGAGTTATCGGTCTTTATGTTATTTGTTTTTGTTTACAATAATATATGAAATAATTTAGTTTAACACCTTGCTTATGAAGATTTTTATTCAGTCGATCAAATATGGATCTCTCAAATATATTTTTTAAGTAATTATTACTTTTGTCCGTAATCTTTCCATGCGTGAAAATATACTATTGATTGATGATGTAAACAACTTTTATATTATCAATACATTCTAGTCAAATTCTTTATAAAAGATTGTAATAATTACTTGTATTGTTCATTTTATTTGTCTCTTTTTCAGGAATCGGGAGTGGAATGGCGTATTCTGAGGCGATGGGAGGTGCCTTGGGACTGGCAAACGGTTTCGTTAACCTCTCTTGCTTGTGTAATTGGGTGTGTTTCGAATAGCTGTTATGATTTCATATCAAACTTGAAATAATGAAAATCTACGGAGAAGATGGCATCTAGGGCCTTCTTACCCATACAAGTTATAATTTATTTTTGTTACTGTTTGTGGTGTATTTTGGGCCATTAATTTACTCCCAGGCAGTTTTTTGTCGACAGGTGTGATGGATGCAATTCATAGGTTCAAACCTGATGTGCTAAGTTTAAATGTTGAGGCAGTGATGCTTTTGTTAGATATAGGGTATGCTATTCCTTTCGACTCTCGTACCTTTGTAATCCTTGAAGTTGGTTGGTAATTTTGAAACTACTTCCACTTTTTTGCTTCTGACTTATTTTGGACGAGTCATTGACTTGCTGAGAAGATGTGAAGCTACATTTTACTTAGCAAGATCACATGATGTTCTTGGAAGTGAGTGATATGCATTAGGTCTTTAGGCTTTCATCGTTTGATTACTTCTTGCTCAATTTGGAGATCCCAAAATAAGACTAATTTAGAGTATGTAAGATTGTGTAAATCTCATCTTAAAATTCAATTTTGTGAGGTTTAATTAGGTTTAAAGTCCATTTCTTAAGACTCAAAACTTGTATCTTAGTGAAATGTTTGAAGGCTGGCTTACTTTGTACATTTCCTTTTATTGAATTTAAGGGGGGATTTAAAAAGGGAGGAGAGAGGGTTCTGTATATATAATCTACATATATAGATTCTTGATAGACTTAGGGAACTTTTGGTAGGAGGGAAGTTTCTTCATACCTTAAATTGAATTAATGAGTAATATGGTAAATTTTTCAGTAAATTTTTTATTTTAAATTGGGAAAGTTAGACTCCCACCTCCTCCATGACAAGTTTTTTGTGAAAAGCTTGGCTAAAAGGTAAACCAAGCGTGAGAAACATATTTCCTTGAGGATGTTATATTTTAAAAGGTAAACCAAGCGTGAGAAACATACTTTCCCAACCTCAGTTTTCCAGGAAACTAAAAATTTCTATTTCCTAGGCTAATATTGTTGGAAAACCACCTTAATTACGGTCATCCGTGCCCTACCTTGGTTGTGACTTATTTGGGGTCTGCCTTAATTTTTTTCAAGGGTGGTGTTTTAGTCTCCGTTGACACAGTATGATTATAGAGCTTATACAACTTGGACAACCCTCACCTTGCAAATGGATTTCATGGGGGTTGAATTAGGTTCTAATATATCAAAACCTATTCTATATACATTATTGGGTCACTTGCATTTGCGACACTTTAGCAACCTTGTGTGTGTGGGGGAGTGTTGGGAGGCCACCTTAATTGCGCTGATCCGTGGCCTGACTTAGTTGTGCCTCGTTGAGGTTGCCATAGTTGCCACTAAATAGTGGTTTACTTTCATATAAAGCTGGGACAATTCTTACCTTGTAAGCCGATTTAATAGATTGACTCTGGTCTTGAGTCCAAATTCTAGGAAAGATTAATAGTGCAACTCTGTAGACAATAGTACTCATGAATACTAAATGCATTTTATCATGTGATATGTAAACATACTGTTTCTTCAAAGCATTAACTGTTATTATCATTATTTCCAACAGCTTTAAACTTTTGTATGCCATCTACTTAATCAATCTATAAATAATAAAAGTATGAAACTCCTTTGGCCTTTCTACCGTCAGACGTAATAATTATTCCAATTTTCTTTCTGGTGTTAAAGAAGAAGTATGCGAAGTTTTGGATTACTTTCTTAGTTTCTTCTATTATTTGTCTTGGCAGCATAACAACTGCTGTTATACTTGGAATCATATATAGTGTTGCCGACACTTTCCAGCCACTTCCTGAAGACTTCTTCAAATACGGTATTATCATTTAAGAGCCTTTCAATTATGTTTAGGATATGGACAAAAAGGTTTCCAGTGTGAGCAGTATTTGTGTAAGGCTGAGTATAGTGCATCAAGAGCTCAAAATAATATTAAGATAACTTCAACATAGATTTCAATACAAGGTTGATTATTATTTTAATACATCTAGAGCTCTTTATTGGCTGCACTTATAGACACTGAGCTCATGCAAAAGTTATTCCTTGATGTTTATATTAATGACTGGCATCCAATCTTAAGACTAGAAAAAGTATTACCGATTTAACGAGGTTCACTACAACCAATACAAACCAGTTTGTGCCTTTATGAACGTGCTGTATCTCTGTATGTTGGTTCATGTTGGTTTAAATCTTATTTTAATCCAATGTTGAGTTTGCAATTGGCTTCTATTTGGAAGAATTAGAACTTGTTACGCACTGATGCTTTTCCATTCAATGGTAAAAACATTGTTACAGATTTGAGGGAACCTTTCAATCTTCAAAAGGGTTGGCTTTTGTGGGCTGGGGTTGGACTTGTTAGTGCCTTTATTGCCAATGTATTGACTCGAGTTGCTGTGTCAATCTTCAGTGGAGGTCCCCCAAAAGGACAGGTTTATGCTCTAATTTTCAAATTTTATTGGCAGTTGCAGATGTAATTAGTAGTTTCTTTCTATATGTTAATCTATATTCTTTGTAGCATGGGAGGAGGCACTTTAGGGTCATTGATTTTCCAGTAGCATCACTATTGAACCACTGATCTTAGAATTCCATCACAGCAGTTTATAGTATGTTACCGACTTAAAGTCATAACTAACTAGGATCAGATTAGCTATATCTTCCTCTTTTACCTTAGCAGAATTAATCTGTCTTGATAGGTGTATTACTTTATGCTGTTAAAGTTTGCCTTTTATAACAGCGTTTAATCTTTTTTTCTTCTGGAATTCAAACCATGTGGGTATCTCTTATATGCTTCTATAAATTGCTTTTCAGACTGATGCTCTTGTTATCTTGGCTCCATTAGTTGGATCTTCAAATCTAGGGTAATTTAAGATATTCCGTTCCCTTATTTAAAATTGCAGTTGTTGCTTCAGTTATGCTTTGATAACTTGCAGTAAAGTGAGGCTTATGCAGCCAAATTGTAGTTGCGGAGCTATCTAAAACCACAACATTGTGGTGACAATTGTGGTTGTGGACTGGAATTCTATCAATGAAAGGAATTTTTCAAAGGTTTCCATCTAGGTTCGGTATCCCAGATTCTCAAGAAAGTGATTGATTGTGTTTCTTTTCATTGTAGTACTGCCTGCCGCTTGGTTGTGTCATGTGTTCTTATTCCACTCCTTGAGGAGACTGTGTTTAGAGGATTTCTTATGACTTCTCTGACTAAGTGGTACGGTTGCCTTCATATATTTTCCTTTCCATTTGAGACCTGTTGTTTTTTGTCGATTAAGTTTTTTTTCCCTTTTTGATTTTACCGTTCTTTCATTTCCATAACCATAATAAGTCATCTTAAAGAAACTATAGCTTGCCTTGAAAGTGGTACTTTTCCCTTTTTGAATTAGATATACAATGGAAAGATAATTGAACAGATAAGGCTTTAACAAGTGCAGCTTCACCTACGCTGTACTTCGCTTATCCTTATAAAAAAGAAAAGTTGATTAGAATGTATAGTGAAGTTTGCATTGTGCTAGCTAGTAGCTATTTTCCCTTCCAGTTCAATTTCTGACCATATTTATGCATTTGGACTCTTAATTTAGGTGGTAGCTCTTTAATCAACTTTGTGAACTAATATATGGAATTTTACCTTTAAGAGATTATATATATATAGTAGTGTGTTGGTCCGAGTTATTTGGACTAGCAATGTTTGGCAAAATCAAAGCTTGAACTTTCTGTAATGCTTTCTTTGTGAAAAATTATCTATATAAGTGAATATACTTGTATGCAGAATAGTACATTTATCTTAATGAAATGCATCATGGATGCCTCAACTAAATTGTTGAAGCATGTTCTGTGAATTGATTGTTACTGGTGCAATTTTTCTGATTCACCAGGGTTCCTACACCAGTTGCTGTTGTCATTATCTCCAGTTTGTTTGCCCTTGCACATCTCCGTCCTGCACAATTTCCACATATCTTTGTTATAGGTATGGTGTAAATACATGACAACTTCATCTTCAGAAATGGAAACAAGGAAATTTTCTATTGTAATGTTTAGATGGACATTGAATGCAAAATAATTTAATTTGAACAAGGTGGAAAAGTGAAAAAAAAGGGCCTTTTTATTTCAGAATTTGTTTATTCTCAGTTTCCATTTTCACAAATTATTTAAAAAATGTCATATTTTTCTATTTACGTTTCTGTTGTTTTCGTTATTTCCAACTCAAATATTTGATTGAATGCATTTATGTACTTATATTTAGAGAAAGAAATGAAAATAGAAAAGTGTACTTTGTCTTGAAAGATGGTATTGTTCTTCCACATCCTGTGTAGAAAATAACAGAAATTGTTACATACATAGGGTCTGTTTTGGGGTTTTCATATGCTCAAACTCGCAACCTTCTCACTCCAATCACTATCCATGCCTTTTGGAATTTACTAGTGATATATGTTACTTTTTTTTCCAGGTATTCATCATAACTCTACATTTGTAAATTCTGTTAGTTTTTATCATCAACTTTAATTCAAGAATAAGAATGCTTCTTCTGCTGATATCAGAAAATTGTTGCAGGAAACTTGATGGAAACATTCTCTCGCTTACATGGATGTAGAGCATCATGTACAGTATACAATACATACCCATTTCTTTGCTTATCTTCTCCCTTTCCCTGTTGTAAAACATAATCAGATTGTTGCTTCAAACAATGAAGAAAAAATTATTTGATCAATATATGCCATGAACTTTGAAATTGTCAGCAGGCCAGGTTGTATTAATCTCAATAACTCTCAAACATAAATGTCATAGATGCATTTTTTATACATCTGTTTTGGTATTTGGCTTCTCTTTATCTTTCACTGAACCAACTTAGTTAAAAATTAAACATGGCTTATAAAATACAAAATAAGTATTCTATCAACTATTGTTTTCATCATAAATATTCCATGTGTTATTGAAGTATATAAATAAATTTTATATCAAATTTGAGAAAGAGACAAATCCTAATTTCACATCTAATTATAAAGACTAAAAATATACTAAAAAAATATTAGAATTCGCTCCTTTATTATACTCTGTCATCGTTACATTATCAGGTGTAAAAAAGTTGTTACACCTATGTTCTCGATTGTAAATGAATATTATTTTGAACAAAAGAGAGCTCGGATTGCTCCTTTTGGAAACTCATTTTAAAAGAAGGTATTATGTTTCAGAAAGCTTATTTGATGTGTTTTCAAAAGCTTATTTTAGAAATCATGTTATGAAAAATCTTATTCTAAAATTCTATTCCTGAAAGTTTATTCTAGAAGATCTCTTAAAAGAGGAATATATTTGGTTTCCAATTTTACCGGAAAGTTTCAAGTTAATCTTTACTTAGCTTTTTGGTTTAATTGAGTTTTAATTTTAGTTTTTTTTTTCAATTTAGTTTCAATTTTATTTTTTTTTAATTGAATCTTAATTTTTTAAATATTGATTTAATTAGGTTTTTTTCTAAAAAAATTATAAACGGCATTAGAATCACTTAAAAGTTAATATTACAAGTTAATATTACATGTTAATTTTTAATTTTTAATTTTTTTAATTTTGTATTTAATCTTTTAATTTTTAATTTTTTTTTGAAACTTTTTTATTTTCCATGTGTCAGGTTTTGTGGTGTAACACATGACGTTATCTTTGTCACTTGTCGCAGATTGTGCCAAATGTTTGTGTCTTATTCTCAATTTAGTGTGTATATGTCTTTTTTTAATTCAGTCTTAATTTTTTTAAAAATAAATCAATGTTATCCCTCTCCAAATATTTATATTAATGTTATATTAAAATTTTCATTAAAATTGAGTCTTTAATATATTACATTATTGTGTATTTTTATTTTTTTAATTATGTAATAAAAATTGATTTTTTAAATTATTTTCATTTTAAATTTTAATATTATTAAGTTTGACAAATATTATTCTATATTATATTTTTGTTTAAATCCTAACATTATTTTGTTAGTTATCGTATAAATAATATTATATTTATTAAATAAATTTAAGTAAATTTAAGTTTATTTAAAAAAAAGTAAACATTTAAAACTAATCTATTATAAAAATATTTTTTTATATGATTAAAACTAATTAATTTAAATGGAATCCAATAATTTAAATGATTTAAAAATAATTCAAAAATATTTAATAAAAAAACTCAATTTTAAACCAAATATTAATATAATATTTATACAAATAACAAATTTAGTGTGAGAGACAATATTGATCCATTTATAAAAATGGGACTAAATTGAAGCAATGATAGTATGTGTGAGATTAAATTCAGTACAAGAAAATGATATCTAGTATTGATTGTGATATGTCGTACTAGTACTATCTGTTACTTAGTGTTACGTGTCATATCCCCTACCTGGCATGTAGACAACAAAAAATTATTAATTTACGCATGACATTAAATAAATTTTTCAGAAATTGAGACTCAATTATTACAATAAAGTAAAATTAAGCATCAATTAAAAAAATTAAGGAGAAACTAACTTTTGAACCAAAATGGAGAGTAAATAAGCAATCAATCTAAATCTAAAAGTAACTTTTATTACTTGTATAACTTTTAGCGCCTGTTTGCTTGCATGTATCCTGTAGACAATGATTTGTGAAGACAGATTTAAAAAAAAAATTATATTCTCATGATATGATTTGAAAAGAAAAGCAGAAATCGATTTGCAAGATTGTTCTCAAAATTCATCTCTTCATTTTGCAAAAATTTAAAGAAATAACAAATTATTTTACGTTTATACTCTCTTTAAATTTTATATAAATATATATTTATTTTAATTATTAATTATAATATACTATTATTATTTTATTAATTATTATAATTTATTATATATATATATATATATATATATATTAATTATGTAACCGTATCCTGTTACATATATACTAGCGTAACACAGGCGCGATAGCGCCTGTGTGTATACATTTTTTAAATATGCATGATATTATATTAATAGGTGATAATATTGTAATGTTATGAAGTTAATATATATATATATATATATATATATATATATTAAAATTATATTTATTAAAAATAAAGTGAAATATATCAGAACAAATAAAAGAATAACCATTGATAAATAAAAAAAAGAGAGAAGAAATAGAAACATCTGATTTTATAAAAAGTTTGTAAAAGTAATAGTCAATTTTTAAAAATTTAATAAATTATTATATTTAAAGGGGTAAAATCGGTATTTTGAAAAGTAGACACAAAAAGGAGAATCCCCTTTATATATTTTTATATATATATATATATATATATATATATATATATATATAATAAATTATAATAATAAATAATAAATGTATATAATTAATAATATAATAATCATTAATAATTAAAATATTATTTAAAATATAATAATTGATATATTAATATAAATAACTAATAATATATATAAATATATATTTAATTTTTTTATTTTAAGATTTCATATAATTTAAATATTTTATTTAATTTGTATTAATTAATTATAACTATTTTTATAACATTAAATTACAAAATTATTTTCTTTTTCTATTAAGGATATTTTAGTAGTTTCTTAATTCTATCTATTTTTACAATTAATTTTATTTATCACATCAATCAAATCTCTCACTAACTTTTATGAAACTTATCTTCAAATTTATTTATTTTACTCTCTAAATTCACTCAAAAAAACACAAAAATTCATCTAATCTACACAAATTAACAAATTTATCTGTACACTCTCTCCCATATTCACCTCTCCAAGTAAACACACCCTTAGTGTTAATCTACTCTTTCTTTATCATAAAGCTCGATCATTATGTCAAAACTCAAAAGGTGGTGCAGGAAATGTCAAAAGTATCTTTTATGCATTATTTTATAAATTGTAGAATTCAAAAGATACTTTATTTTAGACTGTATGTTTTGGAATATATATTTTATATTTTGAATTTTATAATCTAAAATGTATTTTATATTTTATATTTTGGACTGCATATTTTGAAATACAAATTTTATATTTTAAAATACAATTTGTAATATAAATTTATATTTCAAAATTAAGAATCTAAAACACAACTACGAAAACCTCTTATGATTAAACAATCCTGTACTGAAAATAAATCCTAAACTAAAAGATAACTTTGGAACGTTCAACTTTATACCAAGTGCAAGTTGAAATTACACATTATGAATTTCATTTTGTAGCTTGTGCAAGAGTGCCATCATCATAGTACAACTAATTTTATTTTGAAAGATGATTGGAAAGTACACATTTTATATTAATATATAATCACCCATTAACCTATAATTTTTAGAATAACTACTTAAACATTTTTAGTTAGTTTACAATAAAAATTCTTTCTTTTTGTAACTAACTATGTTATTTGTAAAAGAAAAAACAATAGTAAACCAATACTAAGTTCAAAAACATCATTTCATCCAAAATGTTTGAAGCAGTTGAAGTAATGAAACTGGAAGTGTAGTGAGGACCCTTATCCACTCTTCTGTCTTCTGTTCTGCTTGTGGGCAAAATCATCCAAAGCTTTAACATTCAAAGATCTTCTTCTGTGAATCCAACTTCCAAAATCTCCACTTTACATAATGCTTTCAAATTCAATGTTCATTGCTTCTTCTGTGTTTTCACCATCACCTTCCACCCTCTTTGGCTCCCACAAGATTTGTTCTTCCTTCAAAACCATCTCAAAACAAAGCCACGCTTTTCTCCACAGAAATCCCTTTTTCCAGCCCCAGTTGAATTTGGGTTCTAAAAGGGCCCTCTCTTCAGTTTGCTTCTCCAACGCTGGAGACAAGGCACTCTACTCTCTCACCTTTTTTTTTTATATTTTTGTTTCCTATGCAATTACTTTCTCGGAATTTCAGTTTAAAGATTATCATGGGAATTGTTGTTTGATGTGCTATGATTTCCATGCTTGATGATGAATAAAAAGTGTTTGATTTTCTATGCTACTTGTGACAAGCTGAGAAAATGAAGAAGAAAAAAAATATTTTTAATGTGGGTATCTGGTGATTGGTTTTTCAGTTTATTCATTACCAAATTTAAATCTACTATGATGATATGATTCCTTTTGCATGAGTGAATGTGAGTGCCTTTCAGTGACACTTATGAGTTATATAGATAGGTCTTTATGTTATTTGTTTTTGTTTACAATATATGAAAGAATTTAGTTTCACACATTGCTTATGAAGATTTTTGCTCTGTCTATCAATTTTGGATCTCTCAAGTATACTTATTAAGTAATTATTACTTTTGTCAGTAACCTTTTATATTATCAATAGATTCTAATCAAATTCTTTATAAAGAATTGTATAAATTACTTGCATTGTTCTTTTTATTTGTCTGTTTTTCAGGAATCGGGAGTGGAATGGCCTATTCTGAGGCGATGGGAGGTGCCTTGGGAATGGCAAACAGTTTCATTGACCTCCCTTGCTTGTGGATTAGGGTGTGTCTTGAATAGCTGTTATGATTTCATATCAAACTTGAAATAATGAAAATCAACTGAGAAGATGTCATCTGGGGACTTCTTATACAAGTTCTAATTTATTTCTATGTTACTATTTGTGGTGTATGTTGGACCACTAATTTATTCCCAGGCAGTTTTGTGTTGACAGGTTTGACTGAAGTAATTGCTCTTCCATATCTTGGGATCCAACCTGATGTGCTAAGTTTGGATGATAAGGCAGAGATACTTTTGTTAGATCAGGGGTATGTTATTCCTTTGGTTTCTCATACCTTCATAATTCTTGAATTTGGTTGGTAAATTTTGAAACTACTTCCACTTTTATGCTTCTGATTTATTTTGGATGAGTCATTGATCTACCTTAATTACAGTCGTTCATCCGTGCCCTACCTTGGTTGTGACTTCTTGGGGGCTGCCTTAATTTTTCTCAATATGTGAACATACTGTTTCTTATGTGCATCAACTGTTATTGTTATCATTATTTCCAACAGCTTTAAACTTTAGTATGCTAGACCAATCTATAAATAATAGAAGTATGAAACACCTTTGGCCTTTCTTTCTACTGTCTGTACATAATAGTTATTCCAAATTTCTTTCTGATGTTAAAGAAGAAGTATGTAAAGTTTTGGATTACTTTCTTATTTTCTCCTATTATTTGTCTTGGCAGCATAACAACTGCTGTTGTACTTGGAATCATATATAGTGTTGCCAACACTTTCCAGCCACTTCCTGAAGACTTCTTCAAATACGGTATTATCATATAACAGCCTTTCAATTATGTCTATGATATGGACAAAAAGGTTTCCAGTGTGAGCATTATTTGTGTGAGGATGAGTATAGTGCATCAAGAGCTCAAAATAATATTAAGATAACTTCAACATGGATTTCAATACAAGCTTGATTATTATTTTGATACATCTAGAGCTCTTTATTGACTGCACTTATAGACACTGTGCTCATGCAAAAGTTATTCCTCGATGTTTATATTAATGACAGGCATCAAACCATAAGACTAGAAAAAGTATTAACAATTTAATGAGGTTCACTACAACCAATACACACCAGTTTGTGCCTTTATGAACATGCTGTATCTCTGTATGTTGGTTTAAATCTCATTTTAATCTGATGTTTTAGTCTGCAATTGGCTTCTATTAAGAGTTAGAACTTGTTATGCACTGATAATTTTCCATTCAATGTTCAAATCATTGTTACAGATTTGAGGGAACCTTTCAGTCTTCAAAAGGGTTGGCTTTTGTGGGCTGGGGTTGGACTTGTTAGTGCCATAATTGCAATTGCATTGACCGGAGTTGCTGTGTCTTTCTTCAGTGGAGAAACGCCACAAAGAGAGGTTTATGCTCTATTTTTCAAATTTTACTGGCAAATGCAGATGTAATTATTAGTTTCTTTCTTTATGTAAAACTATTTTCTCCGTAGCATGGAAGGAGGCAATTTAGGATCACTGATTCTCCAATAGTCAGTATTGAACCACTGATCTTAGAATTACATCGTAGCTAACTAGAGGTGGATCAGATTAGCTATATCTTCCTCATGTACCTTAGCAGAATTAATCAGTCTTGATAGGATTATTACTTTGTGCTGTTAAAGTTTGCCTTTTATAACAGTGTTTAACTCTTTGTCTGGACTTTAAACCATGTGGTATAACCTGCTTTCCAGACTGATGCTCTTGTTCGCTTGCTTCCATTAATTGGATCCTCAAATCTAAGGTAATTTAAGATATTCCGTTCCCTTATTTAAAATTGCAGTTGCTGCTTCAGTTATGCTTTGATAACTTGCAGTAAAGTGAGCCAAATTGTAGTTGCAGAGAGCTATCTAAATCCACAACATTGTGGTGAAATTGTATCCCAGATTCTCAAGAAAGTGCTTGATTGTGTTTCTTTTCATTGTAGTACTGCCTGCTTGGTGGGTATCACAGGTGTTCTTGCTCCACTCCTTGAGGAGACTGTGTTTAGAGGATTTTTTATGACTTCTCTGACTAAGTGGTATTGGTTGCCTTCATATCTTTTCCTTTCCATTTGAGACCTGTTGTTTTTTGTTGATTAAGTTTTTTTTTTCCATTATTGATTTTACCGTTCTTTCATTTTCATATACCATAATAAGTCATGTTAAAGAAACTACAGCTTGCCTTCAAAGTGGGACTTTTTCCCTTTGAGAATTAGATATACAATGGCAAGATAATTGAACAGATAAGGCTTGAACAAGTGCTAGCTTCAATAATTGTGTTGGTCTGAGTTATTTGGATTAGCAATGTTTGACAAAATCAAAGCTTGAGCTTTCTCTAATGCTTTCCTTATTAAAAATTATCTATATAAGTGAATATACTTGTATCCAAAATGAGATGCATCATGAATACCTTAACTCAATTGCTGAAGCATGTCTTGTGAATTGATTGTTACTGGTGCAATTTTTCTGATTCACCAGGGTTCCTACACCAGTTGCTGTTGTCATTAGCGCCAGTGTGTTTGCCCTTGCACATCTCACTCCTGGAGAATTTCCACAGTTGTTTGTTCTAGGTATGGTGTAAACACATCACAACTTGATCTTCAGAAATGGAAACAAGGAAATTTTCTATTATAATATTCAGTTAGACATTGAGTACACAATACTTTAATTTGAACAAGGGGAAAAAGTGAAAAAAAAGGTCTTTTTATTTCAGAAGTTGTTTGTTTTCAGTTTTCATTTTCACAAATAATTTAAAAAACGTCATTTTTTTTTTCATTTACATTTTCTGTTGTTTTCATCATTTCCTACACAAATATTTAAAATATAACAGATGGTATTGAAAGATGGTATTGTTCTTCCACATACTGTGAAGAAAATAACAGAAGCTTGTGACATACATAGGGACTGCTTTGGGGTTTTCATATGCTCAAACTCACAACCTTCTCACTCCAATCACTATCCATGCCTTCTGGAATTCAGGAGTGATATTATTTCTTACTTTTCTTCAGGTGTTTATCATAACTCTATGTTTGCAAATTCTGTTAGTTTTTACCATCAACTTTTATTGAACAATAAGAATGCTTCTTCTGCTGTTTGTGTGTGTAGCTTCAAGGGTATGATATCAGAGAATTGTTGCAGGCAACTTGATGGAAGCATTCTCTTCCTTTCATGGATGTAAAGCATCATGTACAGTATAGAATACATATCCATTTCTTTGGTTATCTTCTCCCTTTCCCTGTTGTAAAACATAATCAGATTGTTGCTTTAAACAGTGAAGAAAAGATTAAGATTATTTGATCAGGAGTTAATATATATTTTATGAACTTTGAAATTTACAGCAGGCCTGATTGCTATAAAATAGGCTTCATTTGGATATCCAATTTTGAATGGACTACAGTAGAGTCAAACTTTGTATCACAATTTAACAAAAAAATTGTATTTATCTCAATAAATCTCAAACATAGTGTCATAGATGCATTTTTTATATATCTGTTTTGGTATGCTGCTTCTCTTTATCTTTCACTGAACCAACTTCTTTAAAAATCAATAATGGTTTATAAAATACAAAATACATATTCTAACAAATATTGTTTTCATCCTATATGACGCTCAGCATTAATTTATGGTGATGTCTATGCATAGAATCTGATACTCATATTAGTGTTTGCAAATGCTAAGAATGTAAAGTTTGAGAGCATAGCCATGACCTTCATAATCTAGTTATACCAGCTTTTCTTAGGCTGCTGTAGAAGTATGTAATGAATGATTTGGTTTGAGCTATCAATTATTAAGATGTTATTGATGAATCAGTTAATCAAGTGGATTTATGATAATACTCTTTAGGTTTTACAAGCACTTGATCCGGAGTCGGGCGGAGCCCAACTCTGGCTAAGTTGGGTTGGGCCTACCTCTGACTGAGAGAGGCCGAGCCTAACAGTAGCTAAGTTGGACCGAACACAATTGCGACTGAGATAGGTTAGGTCCAACTCTAGCCAAGTCAGACTAGGCCTAACTCTGACTAGATGGGTTGGACCCTACTTTGGTTAGGTCAGTTCAGATCCAACTCAAACCTAGTCGAGTCAAGTTTACCTCAAACCGAGTCAAGTCATGTCTAATTCATATTAAGTCGAGTCAAGCGCAACCCTAGTCAAATCATGTTACCTCATGCCTAGTCGAATCAGACACACATCAAATTGGTAGAGTTGTCTTGTTAGGTAGAGTAGAGTTGAGTTACATTAGATTGAGTCTTGGCCCATAACTTTCTTATTAAGATGGACATGATAAAAAATAAGAACCAATCTATAATTAATGCAAAATATTTGGAAATCAATTTACAATTTAAAACATTTTAAAGATTTGTTATTATGAACAATATTTAAAAATTAATTAAAATCTTGCAATTGTAATCAAATGGACTTTGACTCTAATAATAACCTATTTTAAGAGGGAACTTTGATAAGTGGGGCATTTTTAGTCCACTCATTTAGGGTCACTAGAAAAAAGGAGCTTTATTAGGAGTAGGTTGGGACTGACCATACTCTAAAGTAATCCTCTTTCTTTGGAGTCTTATCATTGTTTGAAATAGTAATAATTCCCCACCTTACTTTTTTTGAGCAAATATTAAGTAATGTATTCTTCATTTCTCATATTCTTCATCTTTTCATTTTCATTTGGTTACAATTCTTATTATATCTTTACATTGTCACGATGTTTCTTTTTATTCTCAACTCGTGTTAATTTGTATGTTAGTAATTCATTTCATATTATTTTGTTGATTGAACCTATGAATCAAAGTTTAATCCGAATCATATATGCTACATATGTTTATGACAAAAAATGAGATTAAATCTTGTAGTTATAATTCTGTAAGAATATTGGAACTTTTGAAAACTTCTGATGCATTTCATTTTTATCACTTCGCTACTAGTGTCAATGGTGAATAACATGCACCTAGTTAACACCATTTAGAAAATTAGATTGGAACTCTATTTTCACGCACATTCTAATGTGCTAACTATTTGGTTAAACTTGATTCTCTTTTTAATGTTGATTTACAAATTTTAGAAATGTGCACCACTTATATGTGTCATATTTTGTTGGTATATAAAAATTGTTTTATCTAGGTGGTTAGTTTCATTTTATTTTCACTCCTAAGAAAATTAAAATTTCCATAAAATATACAAACAAAATATTATATAAATTAAATTACAACTATAACAACCTCCATTATCGTTAATAAATAAAACTTAATAATATGAAAACTCGTAAAAAAATACTTGTACACAACTAAGATGTTTACGAACCGTAAAAGAGATTACATTCATCCAAAATAAATAACTTTCTTATATTTAGAAGGAGGAGAAAGGAACATGTGGGTACATTTTTAGCATTTTTTGAAGTGTATAATTTAATTTATGTTCCATTTATGAGAATTATTTATGCATTATAACATGTGTTTTAATTGTAGGGTTTCGAAAGCTTTAATTAGAATGTGATTCATCTTTAATTTATGAAAAAATTGTGCTTTAGAGTATTATGAAAAGAGCTTTGTAGTATCATAATCATGTACTTGCTTGAAATTTATTATGTACTTATAATTTAAAGTTTTTCATATTTTTTATAAATAAATAATTGTAATTAACTAATTTGGATTTGACCAATGAAGAGCTTACGAGTAGTATAACGTTATGACTTCATATGCTAATTAATAGATATAATTTATATATATTTTGAAGTATAAATTTTTTTCATCATAAATTTAGTGTAATTTTTCATGAATTATATTCTTTTATTATTTATTTTGATAGATTTTTATGTGATAATAAATAATAGATAAATTTTGACACATTAACTTTACTAAGATGTCAAAATTCATAATAATACTAATCACGAAGTTATTTAAGAATAAATAAAATATATCAATTTCTTAACTATATATCAATCAAAAATACCAAAAATCAAACAACACATAACTTTTAGAGATATACAACCATGAAAAACTAACACGTGACATATTTTTTAAAATTTAAAACCTTTAATTGGACCCACATACAAAAGGGTCCACATATCCATTTCTTTTGAATAACACATCATTCTAAAATAAGAAATAAATATTCATTGACTTTTTACTCATTGCTATATGCATCTAAGTAATTTTGTATTTTTAGTAAAAGCCTTAATAAACTCATGCAAAATTGGATTAATTGACCTATAAGTAGCTTTCACACCAATCATATAAATGATTACCATTTCCCTTTAAGAACTCAAACATTAACTTATTACATATCGAAATTATCCAATAAGCAACAAACTTTTTCAAGTAACTATAATTATATAATACAACATTAATTATAGTTGTACAAAATTAAAATCTTTTAAAGTTAACTTAAGTAAAACTTGTTATCTAAGATAGGGTAATAACGTTTGTCGAATTATATTAATAGATATGGAAATGGCTACACAAGAACAATTTACTAAAAATTGGACCATAAATTAATAATATAATTTAAACATTATATCATCTTAAAATTAGAAATATATGGGAGAAATATTTGCAGAAGAAATCCAGTCGTAAAAACGTGCGGAAAGTATTTGGCGTACTTAATATTTGATAGTCTTCGTTCACCAAACTCTTTCAATTTTTTACACTTATTTTATTTTATTACTATTTAGCTTACAATTATTATTTATAATTATATATATGTGTTCAACTTGATTATTGAATCCCTAGTTGAAGCTCCGATGGGAAACTCGCAAGCCAAGAAGCGTCACATTCCCTCTCCCACCGTAACCAGAAACTTGTCACCACCGCCACGACCGTCGTCGTCGCCGGAATCATCAAGAAGACCACCGCGAGAGCCACCACCGGCGCAACACCGTGGTTCTGGAAAACTATCTGCGAAAGAGAAATACGCTCTGATTCCTGATAACTTCACTACGCTTGAACAGGTTCCTTGCTCTTACATACTCTTTTTTTTTTTTTTTTTTTATTCACGGTT
>Ga0214545_1003434_pt1 | contig 30212 bp, 9 predicted proteins | sample CNSS4metaG_FD_160064 | JGI IMG/M metagenome (GOLD analysis project Ga0214545, IMG submission 160064) | Root nodule microbial communities from cowpea collected in UCLA plant growth center, Los Angeles, California, USA - CNSS4 | ecosystem: Host-associated > Plants > Roots > Nodule | place: USA...
TATACTATATTATATTATATTATATTATATTATATTATATTTTATGTGTAAATATATTATTTATTTATATATATTTTTTAGATTATTTAATAAATTATAAATAGTTTAGTAATTTAAGCGGGGACGGATATTTGGGCGGGTATATATATATCCCCATCCCCATCCCCAGTTGAAAATTTCGGGTATTACCCATACCCATACCCATACCCAGTCAAAGCGGGGATTCCCCGTCAAAACGGGGATGGGTTCAGATAATACCCACGGGCACAGGTTTATTTGCCATCTCTAGGTGCAGAAAGGAAATATTAGGGTGCGGGAAGGAGCACCCGCGCATTAAGAGTGCTGGTGTGCCCAATCAAAATATTAGTAAGCCTTATGAATTTCAATTCGATGTAGCCCAAATTTACTAATATTTGAAATATGATATAAGCATCCATAATATTAGATAAATGTAATTGTTACAAATTATTTTTTCATAAAATACATCACGTTTATAAGTTCACAATATTCTAAATAGAACAAAGTATCTAATGGACTCTGAAAGATATAAGTGTTTGCTTAATTGAATTTTTTTTATTTTTTTTCACTTGAGTCCTTATTTTTTTTTTAATTGTCAAGTTAATCATTATATTTTGAAAGCTATAACTATTTTGCAATTCTTTTTCATTTGGATGTTAAATATTATTGTAGTTGTATAGAAATAAGTTGAAAGGATCTTCACGCATTGTCTTTGATGAAAATTTGGATTCTCTTTTAATTTTTTCTAAATATTTTTATAGTTGTACTTTCAAAATATAGTGATGGTCATTTATTTTGAAGTTTTAAAATATATTAACAAATTTTTTAAAATATTAATACAGTATGTTTTTAATGTTCAACAAAAAAAATTATACCAAAAAATTTAGTAAAATATCTAAACTTGTAAAAGGGGTTTTAAAGCTCTTATTAAAAGGTTATATGAAAATTTTGTTTAGTTTATAAAACATATTATTACCTTTGAGAAAGTATGTCGAACAAGATAGTGGATTGATTATGTTTTTTTCATTTGGAGTTGCTTGTCAAATGATAAGAAAGGGTTACCTTTGCAAATATATTACTGTAAGGATAAGATTGGTAAAATTTTGACCCATTTTCACAGTGTACTACAAGTCAAAACATTACCAAAATATACAAGGAAATAACATAATATAAATATAAACCACCAAATGAGAAGCTACCTATTTTTCTTATTTAACTCTATACATATTCTCATATGATTCAAGAAGGGTACAAATCACACTTTATCAAATTAATTTTATAAGATTAAATTAAGTAATAAAGTTAACTTTTATAAAATAAATAGCATTAGTATAATATTAGAGTCATTCAAAATTTATCATAATCAATTTTGTAAAATCTATCTCGAAATGTTTAGTCATGAGTTATCTAATCAAATTTATTGAATCTATCTTAATATATATCTGGTTCTTAATATAAAGAATGTATTGAAGATTTTAGATTTCGTAGAGACATAACTCATTTAAAGGATATAGGTATAATCCTTAAAATTCAGAATAATAAGAAAAAGATGAAGACAAATGGTGACTAATGAGCTTAAGAAGTCTTCACATTTTGTAACTAAAAGAATTATGTTTTAATGTATTAATTTTATAATAGTCTATGCATCATTTAATAATTGAAGATATTTGATTTGACAATATAGATTTATAGTTACGAAATTTTGATTTAAGTGAATTTATCTTATTAACCTGAATGTGAGTGCAGAAGAAGAAGCTGAAAAGGAAGATGTATCTTATGAATATGAATATGAGTATGAAGATTTTAAGGTACATTTACTTGTCTTGATATTGATATATTTCTTCACAACATATTTTGGGACCCTCTATGCTTCACCATTGTCTTATTTGGTGGTAAACAGGTCAAATTTCAAATCCCACTATGGGTTTGCTGAATTATTAGTGTTACTGAAAACTAGTGTAAATCTTTACTAAATATTTTGAGATATCAAAATAAATATACAAAATTTTGCAGGTGTCACATATATAAAAATATACTAAAATTAAAATAAATTTATATATATATATATATATATATATTATAATTTATATAATTTAAAAAATTAGGGAGGTCAAAGTCCTCCTAAAACTATGAAAAACTCGAGGAAACTGTAATCGTTAAAAAGTTACTCTTAAAAATGTAAATTAATCTAAAAGCCACTTAGTATAAACAAAACATTTAATATTTTATAAAAAATAAAATTTGTAAATATATTGTTTCAAATAAGAAATAAAATTTGTAAATATATTGTTTTAAGATTTTGAATTAGAAGTAGCTTTAAAATTTTGTTAATTGGTTGATGTTTTATAATATCAGCACTAATAGATCATCTTAATGACCAATTTTAACAAGTACAGTACATCATATTAAGAAGTTCAAATAAATGCTTACTTTTTTCTTTTCTTATGTTTTCTCATTCAAACATTTTAAAAAAGTATCAAATTATATGGGGTCTCTTGATGAAGTTGAAAATTAATCTATATATATATATAACTTGTTAATAATTGAGTTAGGTTACGAGTCCCATTAACATGAAAATAATGCAAATAAAATCACTATTAATTATTCATGAAAATAATGTTTGGAAAAGTATAAAATGTAAAAAGACTTTGCATAATGTGTGTTGTATGTGTGTTATAGTTTTGTTTTGTAATGAAATGTCAAAATTGGTTTTAAATATATTCTTTTAAAATATGAATATCTTTTAGTTAAAAAAAGAAAAACATTGTGGAGAAAATTATGCATAATTTCTTTGCGAATAGTTGCAAAAAAGTTAGACACTGGAAAGTAAGAAGATTTTTTTGATAGAAAAATAATAGAATTCAATCCATTGGTATATACACAGGTAATTTGATTTGATTGAATTAGTAAAGATAGGTAACTTGTTATGCCATGTAACGAAAAAAAATTTCCTTAAATATATTTTTTTAAATATAAAATTGTTTTTTTGTTAAGAAAAGAAAAAAATAGTACATAAAATTAAAACAAATGATTATTGAAAAGTATTATTGACATTAAGCTATTATTGTTTAATAGACAAATAATAATTATGAAAAAGGGAAAGTGTGCATATGAACATTACTATTGAAGTCAAATTTGTTGTAATCGATCTCACATATCTGCGTCTGTCTCCTCATCTCACGCTCGATTTTCTCTTTTAAAACTTCCTCCGTAAACCATTCATCTCAAATTATATTTTTTAATTGATTAATTTTTTATTTTTTAATTATAATAAAGTTATATTTTTTAACCAATATAAGGAAGTTTGTCAAAACTTTGTTAAAATCTTTGGTAACCTATAATAGCTCATTACTTAAACCAAACAAACACAATTTTCGCTCATATCATCTCTCATAAATAGTAAATTACTTATTCAAATATTTAAAGTAAATGTAGATTGTTTATAAATGTTATATTTGCATGGGAACTTCCAAAAATACTTTAGAAAATTTTATTGATTACAAGACTCATTTATGAGAATTTATTTTATTTTATTAGTAATAAGACTTTTTAGTCAAATATTTACTCTCTTCTACAAGAGAAGTTTTCTTTTCCAATTTTACTCTCTCCTACATCAGAATTCAGGTTAACTTTCCTCCATTAACTCTATGAAACATTTTTTAAGTATAACATTGCTCAAAAAAGTTTTAACTTCCAAAACGAAATATTAATGTTAACAATATTATTTCAATAAATTTGAGATGTAAATATCAGTGTCATTTATGAAAAAAAAAATAAATAAAAACTTCCTCAACCATTCAAACATTATATTAGTGTCGAACATAATTGAATAGAAGCTGATTTCACTTTTGTTACATAGAAGAATAATTTTATTTCTCATTAGCTCTTTCAAAAAATGTTGGATTTAGACTTTTGGATTCTCTTTAAATTTTTCCTATATTATTATCTTGTTGTGCTCTTCTAAAATGTATGATGGATACTGATTTTAATAGTAATTTAAATACTCGATGAGAGGAAAACAAAAAAAATTTAGTTGAGAATTTGGATCGATGGATTTATCATAATCAATTATTAAGTATCATTATAGCTGTCAAAATAGGTAATTCGACCGATCCGACTCGATCCATTATGAGTTGATCACTTAGTGAGTCAATCCAACCCGGTTCACTAATTAGCGAGCCAAAAAAATTTCAATCCAACCCGGCTCACTAATTAGCGAGCCAAAAAAATTTCAACCCAACCCGACCCGACCCACCGTGAGTTGGTAGGTTAAACGAGTTTACTTACGAGCTCACTTAATCAAAAAAAATTATTTTTTTACTTTTTGAGTCAAAACTAGATCATAATTCTAATTAAAATCTAAATAAACTTTAATACAATCCAAATACAAACCAAAATCACAAAAATACAAATTATCTATGTGTTGGCTAAAAAAATAACCTAACATACCTAAATACAAAGCCAACTTAACAAAAAATACTTTTGTGACTCCTTATTTGAGGGTTGACGAACCAATCAAGCTTACCACGGATTCAACCCGGATGAGCCGGATTTTAAATAAGCCAGGTCAATTTATAAAAAAATTTTAACCCAATCCAACCCGAACGCGTGGCGAGCTGGGTTGATTTGATGATTTCAACCTATTTTAAGAGTTCTAAATATCATGCATTTATAGTCATTGATAAATTCCAAATCATCGTCTTGGTTTGCATAAAATTTCATAGTGAATAGTATTTCCCTGTGACCCTTTGAGTAGCAGACAAAGAAGAGAAAGGAAAGGGGAGGACAAGAGTGGAGCAACCAGGCTAGAAAGCTAAAACCACACACATTTTTTTAGCCTCCACACAACACGCTTTGCCTCCAAAGTTCATCTCACATGCAATACGCGAATAATACATGAAAATAAGATTCAGTGCTACTTTTGTGGGTCTGCTATAATATGTCCGACATATTTTATTTTGGTCATCGAGAGCAAAAGCATATATAAAAGATGCTTGTGTCTCACTATATAAATATATAAACATTAAATTAACTTCAAATAAGAGCTTAACAGTGTGTATGAATTTGGAGTTTTGTGGTCCGAAATCTAGTGCCCTCATCATTCAATCACACTGCTCTTTTATGACTGTACGGAAATCGCTGTCCCAAACTTCCTGCATTTTTCCATCAATGTTAATTAATCGCAAAACAATGGAGCAAGAACAACACCTTCAATTATTTACACATTAACTATTATTTTCAGACACTGCTGCTCCAGCTTGATGTTTGTCATCAAAGAATAAACAAGGGAATGAGAAAAGAAAGAAAAAAAACTATCCACTGAAAGCGTGTGCATGAGTTGTTTCAGAATCAAGCAACGGGGTTTCATTAGATAAACCTTTTAGTTGGCACTCCAAAAATATCCAATCCCATTGGCTAACTCCTCACTAATCGACACATGTTACTGTGATTCGTGAATTTGTGGTTTCTTTTCAACACCACTGTTTCAGGTCAACAGTTAAATATTAACAACAAAAACAAGAAAAGACATCATATTCTATATATTTTCCTTTTTCATTATCTATAACTATCATCTGTCGGAATCAATCTTTATAAAATCTGGCATATATTCTTTAGTAGAGCCTCACACTTTAATGGCATTAATACAAATCGATAACAACCCTTTTTATTATATCTATGCATTATATAAAGAAACCCTAAACCAGGGTGATGGAGTGAAAGAATAGGAGGAAGTTAGACATAGATGGAGAGTGGCGTCACTACAGTTGACTGCGAGAAACAAGTTAGATCATGGAGGCTGCTACGTTCTCTCATGCAACTCTTAGTTCCCACATGCAACTGTGCCACCATTCTAGAAGACCGAGATGTAACAAACGAGTGCCTCCAAAACCCCACCAAATATTACTCACCATCACTCGTGATGAACTCCACCACCATCACAGGCACCATTTTCGGATACCGTAAAGGAAAGGTGAGCTTCTGCATTCAGGCAAACGCCAACTCCAACCCTATTCTCCTCCTGGAGTTGGCGGTTCCGACAACCATCTTGGCCAAGGAAATGAGAGAAGGAACACTGAGAATTGCTTTTGAGAGTGGTGGTGACGGCGAGGACAACAATAGTAAAAACAAGAACACGAACTCACTTTTGTCGACCCCTCTGTGGACTATGTACTGTAATGGGAGGAAAGTGGGGTATGCCGTTAAGCGTAGAGCGTCGAACACTGATTTTGAAGCGTTGAGGTTGATGCGTTCGGTTGTGGTCGGAACTGGGGTGGTGAAGTGCAAGAAAGAAGATGGTGAAGTGGTGTACCTTAGAGGGAGCTTTGAGAGGGTTCGTGGGTCAGAAAACTGTGAATCGTTTCACTTGATTGATCCAGAAGGGGACATGGATCAGGAGCTTAGTGTTTTCTTTTTAAGGTCCAGGTGATCTTTTTGTTTTATTTTGTTTGCACCACTTGGTTTAGCTTTTTGAGCTGTGTTTGATGATAATGGTGAACCAGAGCAAGAAGATGTAGCTAGCCATGGCTTTATTATAGTTATCCTTTCAAATTTTCATTTTCCATCGTTTCGGAGGAGAAGGCCATTCTCGATACACATTTTTTTGGCCTTCCCCTGAAACTATTAAGTGTTTTCTTTTACTGTTGTTAATTGCAAAATAAAAATGAATTATCTGCAGTATCTGTCATTGTATGAAATTTCAAAAATATCTGCATTTTTCCATTTTAATCATAACTATTGCCATTCTGGGAATTATGTTTTTACAGATATCTATAATATTTAATCATCAAGTTATTCTAAAACTAATTTAGTTTCTATTATTATATATGGAGTTGCTTCAACCATTCAGAATAAGGAAATACTCTTATAATTATTTTTTATTATTATATTTATATTATTATACTAAAATTTTAGTATTTCGTTTGGTTATAAAACAGTGAATTTAAGTATAAATTTAATAAAATAGTATAATAGGATTAAATAAAAGTAATAGTTAAAATATTTATAGAACTATTTTTATAACAGAATATATTATACATAATTTACAAAAAAAAAAAGGTAACTTCTGCAAACTTAGTAAAAAAATAATAATACATTATTAGGAAACGCACTAACAAAACCAAATAAATCTGTTTCCATAGATAATATCCGAACCTGTTTTCATTTTGAAATACAGAATTCTCGTATTGATTTGGTACGTGTATAAGTATGAGTAATATCCTATTTTCTCAATTAGATATGAAAATGAGGATGAGTGCGGATATATATATATATCCGTCTTCGTCCTCATACCCATCATAATACTTATTTTTACTCTCATCCTCATCCCTCTTTAAATCATTAAAATTCTAATTGTTTAACTTGTCATAAAATTTATTCACATCTTAAGATATTTTTTTCTCTTGTGACATTTGTACAATTATATTCAAATGATATATGTTAATTAAATATTTTTTATGATTCGCATTTGAATATTTTTACTTTTTTTAATATTTTTATTTATTGTGTATTTTTTTTTCACATGAGAATGTTTAACTCTAGTATTCAATAGCATAAAATTTTCATTTACTAGATAATATAAAAAAAATATCTTCTTTCTTATTATTAATTTTTTGTTTCATTTGAATAATTATTTTGTTTCGCTAAAATAATTTTTGTTATATCTCAATTGTTCGACTAAGTTGATTTTGAAAAGTCTTATAAGACTAAGGTATTTGTTTTATCATATCTCTAATTATACATTTGTCTTCCTTTGTACGATCTCATGCAATGATCTATCAAATTGTTTCTAAGACACTCATTTAATATTTTTTAAATATTTTTATTTATTATTTATTTTTATAATGTAAAATATTGTTTTGATATTTTTTACATAATTATTTTTATTTTCTAACTTATTATCATAAGTGTAGTATTTTTATCATTATAATTGTATAAATAAAAATTGTGTACTATAATATAATAATTTAACGTAATTGCCATAAAAAAATTCATCACCATTCAACATATATTGGAGTTCAAAAGATGAAAGACCTATACTAAATTTTAATTATTATTCATTTAATATTTATTTTTATATGATTTTTATCAAGTGATGTGTTATAATTTTTATTAGTGTATAAAATAGATTCATTAAAATTTTAAAAATTAAAATAAAAAGACAATTAAAATATTTTTAATTTGAATATGTATTTTCCTTTTATATTATTTTTAAAATATTTTTAAATTTTATCAACTAGGTTTCATTAATATTTGCAAATTTAATAAATATTTTGATTCTTACATTACAATAAAATTTCTTATTAGTGATCAATTTTAGTGACAAAAAAATAATTAGTTATTGTAGTGACCAATTTAGATATTAATTTATAAACTAAAAATTATAATTAACTAAAATAGTGTATAAATTGGTCTCTAAAACGAGTTTGTGAGTCTGGTAGAGTATAAGGATGGCTTCACAACAAGTGTTCCTAGTCAATGCATAACACTATACTAACTTATATCCTTTCTCCTTGTGAATGATATAGTATAGCCATACAGCAAATCATCCCATTCAAAATAACACATCTCATTTAATTATCTAGAAATTACCTCCTTGAAATATTTATCAAAAACCTCAATTAGAGGCCAAAACATATCATCTAGATCATAAAGCAACAAAGATTCATCAAGAGCACATTTAAACCACATGCATAACCTTAAGACCCACATGCAATTCAATAAACTAAAATACCTCAAAAGAGACAAAGAGAAAACTTGTTTGTTTGATTCTTTGATCGAATGAACGTGTGGCGTTCCTTATCACGATTGATTACATAGTCCTTGATCTTCAAAAGGATAAAGATAAAGATAAAAACTTAAAGAGAAGACAAAGAGAAAACTTATAAGAATTTGTTTAAAATGACGATTGTTTTATAAAAATAAATTTCAGTTATTAAAAATCTATTTATAGATTAAATATTTTATTATTAAATATTATAGGGTTATCTTTTTATAAAAATCGACTATGCTTTATGTCATTTTGTAAGTTTTCACAAAAATATTTTAGAATTTAGTTTAGACAAAACTTTTCATAATAGTTTGAGAATGAAAAGTAATTTTCTATAATAATTAAAAAAAACATATTTAACTTTTTAATCAATAACATACCCACTACTTTTATTTTTTAATTTATCTATTACTTTTTTATTTCATTTATTTGTAATCATATGATGGTTCGCTTTTTATGTTTTTTTTTTAAATTAGTGATAGTGACATAATGTCCATATATTTAATTATTTATTATAATTATTTATTTTATTTTATTACTTTTTGTTTGATATTATATTATGCAAAATATGATAAAAAGATCATTTGTGTTGTCCAAGCTAAGAGATTTAGATAAAGAAAAGATAAAAATAAATAAATTTAATCAAACAAAATTGAATAATACGTAATTACATTTATTTATTATTATTATTATTATTAAGAGTGGAACCCTTGTGATAAGAATAAAGTTTGAAGCGTACGTGTTTACTCTAACATGTAACCAAGGACAGAAGAATATACGGACATTGAATTCCATGATTCATACCGGTATATGCATTTTTGGGGAACCGTAGATTATTATATGCTTTACTATGTAAAAAGAAGAAATAGACTTTTGAGTACTTACACCCCCTCCAACTTCAACTAATTATATAAAACACAATTTTATTTATAAATTTAAATTAAATTAGTACTTAATTAAATGTAAAATTAAGCATTCTTTTAAACTTATTATTTCACTTAAAAAAATTAAATTAAATTATTTAAATTATGTAATATTTCATCTTATTCTATCTTTTAAATCGTGTCTAGAAATTGTAAGACCTTACTTAAAATTTATATTTAGATTTTTTTTTTCTATAATATATTATTTTTTATTTTATTTATCAACCATTTTAAAATATAATCCACTAATTAAAATTTAATAATAAAGAAATTTTAATGTTTTAATTTAATATAATATATTCAAATACTATTTTACAATGTAATCTAACAAGTTTTAATTTTAAAGCACTTTTCAAAAAAATATTGCAAGTTATTGTTAATAAAATTATATAAATATTATACATATTAAAATGATTAATATGATTCACTATTTTTAGTGAAAAAAATAATTAGTTGAGTTAGAATCATGAACTATATTTATCCAACGTTTAGCGTAAAAAGATAAAGACTATTGATGTCAAATTAATGTTCGCCAAAACTTAAATTTGCTTGAAGATTATTATCATATTTTTAGATTCATGCATAATTCTGTAACTATTGGAATTCAAATAAAAAAATTCTAAACTTTTTTATATAGTAAAATTTGACCAATTAAATTATAAACAAATTGATTTAATATGAATACGAAATAAGAGGAATTAGAATAATTATCTTATAACAACCAAAATATAATCTCTAATTCACTTTTCAATCTATGTCTATCATTTCCATCAAAATATTCTTTTAATAGATCATGTTATTTTTATGAAATTTGATCTGTATGCATATTTCAACATAGTTCTTTTTGTTTAAATTCAAAATTTTCCATGTAACCTTCTAAATGAGTTATACAAAAGTTTTCAAATAAATATATATATATATATATATATATATATATATATATATATATATATATATGTGTGTGTGTGTGTGTAAAATAATACAGTAAATATTTTGTAAAAACTGAGAAAATTAGCACTCTTGAATTAAAGTCTAAACAAAAAATACACCCAAATATTTATTTCCAAATAAATTTATGTTAGAATCACAGTCAACTTTGACATTTCCAAACTCTAGTAATTATTTGTCATTATATAAAATGTTATTAAAATAAAAAATAATAATAAGAAAATAAACACTAAACTTATGATAAAAATTATACTTCACGAAACATAAGTAAAGTGTACCTATTATAAAAAAATATAAATAAATACATAAAGGTTACATTAAACCACTTATATTGTTATCTATGAATAAAAATTAAATTAGCTAACTTTTCACCATAATATTTTTCTCATCGAGTCATCATACTCTCCCTAATATGAATATTGAAAAATTTAAGCACCAAAAAATTCAAATAGAGTATTACTCATGCTTCTTAGATTTTTTTTTCTATAGCCATATGCACCAACTCCTTAATTTAAAAAACAACATAAGTAAAAGCAATTGAAAATTAAAATCTATGTTTTTCATTCTCTAAATCATCCAAATAATCATAGTAATAGCAGCTACTTTAATCACTTTAAGCAAATAACTATAAATAACTATAAAGAGACTTCATAAATTGAACAACAAAAATCAAAGAGGAAAATTGCAAATCCTGGAAAATCCCTTTCAACCATTTTGAGAATCACATAGTAATAGAATAGTGAAAGAACAACCGAGAGAAAGATTCAACATTGTTTTCACACAAAGAACACGTACAGCATAAAACCACACTTTTTTTTAACTTCCAAATCAATAGGTAAATTGTCATACAATAGTTTCCAAATAACCAAAATTTGAGTTGGTGGCACAACATGTAACCAAATCAAATTCCCCTAATTTACACATTTCATACGGAAAGATTAAAAGTTTTAGGCAACTTTTTGAGAAATGACACACCTATCATCTAAAATGCAATTATGCATATCTTTATCCTCATTAACCATAAAGAAAGAAAATTTACATAAATTGACAACAAAAGGAGGAAAAATGCACTGATCTAACAACAAAGTATAATATAATATCCGCACTCAACCCATTTATAAATGGATATTAAAATATCGGCTATCCACTACCCTCTAGCAATAGATACCCGCTAATAATAGATACTCGCAAGTATCAACTATCTGTCAAATTTTATCTGCATATATCTCTAAATACGTCTAATCATGTACCATTAATATTATAATGGATGGATAGATGGATACAAAAATCAATACATTAATTTGTTTAAGTTTTGTGTTCTTATTTTTAAAACACCTTCTAAAAATTTCATATGAATTATAATTATATTAGTTTTAAATTAGTAAGTAAAAAAAAATTGTAGAATTTAATCGTATATTTTATTATTATTTTTAGTATAAAGTAAAGTCACCCAGATGAAGGAAAGAGTCAACAGTTAAATTAACCAAAAATAATATGTAACTTTAAAATACTAATTGTAACATTATATAGATTTTTTAATAATTTAACATTCAAACCAAGATGTATTAGTTTTAAGCTAGTAGCAATTATTTAATATGTAAAATTTCTCATCCTTGAAATTTTATTTATTTATTCATTATTTTACTCTTTTGTTAGTGATTGACTGAGTAGATGTGAAGTCTTATACCCTATTTTAGATCACCAATCAAATAAGCTTTTGGTGATATTGGAATCCAATTAATTCACTTATTTATTTTCATATACAAAGAACATGTTACTAAACTAATAATAGGCCATTTCTATAAGAAGAAAAAAGAAACATCTATAAGATAGATTTTCCCATACACACATTGGAATGCTCCAAGTACCTCCATTACTTATACAGAAAACACACATTTAGAACCATTATATATTTTTAAGTTATTTTATCATCAAATTGTCAAACAAAATCCCAGTAATTGATTCAATATGAAAACCAAAATCATTTCAGCTTAATAAATTCATTAAAAATTAAAATAAAATGGATTAAATGATAAGACAAAAAAATTTGAATAGAGTTAGTTTTTCTCTTTCAACCTAATCCAATTGAATGACGATATTTGAATTGGCATTGATTGTATATATATTTATCACATAGTAACATATGGACAATCAATCGGTATTTTTTTTTTCCCGTTGACAAGTCCACCATTATTAGATTAGTTTTTTAAGAAACTACCGGTCAACTGTTTCTTTTTCCTTCCTACATTATTTTATCTGCAATCCAATACAAATTTCAATTCCAAATCCTTAATCCTATAATTGTTTATCTCGTAAAATGTATACATATTAACTTAAACCTTTAATTAATATATTACTAACACGAAGTTTCAATTTTAAATACGCATAGAATTATCTAAGTTTCGTTTCTCTAAATTGATTTACGTTGAATCCATCACACGGTATTATTTTAAAACATTCTCAAAATACAACACGTAACTATGTATCTGCAACGTTCCAGAGTCATCAACCACTCGATGTGAACATGCCCAAACGTGAACTACGCATACAAGTTTTTAAAAAATATCTAACGCACCATTATGGCAGAGACAGCAACGTGATTCCATAATCATAAATCATATCATATTATATCCCACCAGGCCAAACCCAAACGCTCCCTTACCAATTTCTGGTACCCAGATTTTCAGACACCATGCGCTGGCAGTGACAGTGTTTTTGTTCGTGGAAGTGTTTTCGCGAGAAAAAAAAACATGACAAAACTCACGCACCTAATTGGGATAATCAAGGACAAAGCGTCGCAGAGCAAGGCGGCGCTACTCTCCAAACGCACCACGCTCTCCTTGCTACGCGCCACCAGCCACGACTGTTCCGCGCCCCCAACGAGCAAGCACCTGGACATGCTCCTCTCGTCGGGGGACGGGCCACGCGCCACAGCCTCAGCCGCGGTGGAGGTTCTGATGGACCGGCTGCAGGGAACGAACAACGCCGCCGTGGCACTCAAGTGCCTGATCGCCGTCCACTACATCATCCGCCGCGGCAGCTTCATCCTCCAGGATCAGCTCTCGGTCTACCCCAACTCCGGCGGCAGAAACTACCTCAACCTCTCCCACTTCCGACACACCACCGACCCCACCACGTGGCAGCTCTCCTCCTGGGTGCGGTGGTTCGCACAGCACATCGAGCAGCTTCTCTGCACCTCCCGCGTCCTGGGATTCTTCCTCGGAACCGCCGGCGACAAAGAGAACAGAGAAGACAGAGCGTCGGGTCTCTGCAACGGCGATTTGTTGAGCGAGTTTGACTCTCTGGTGGCTCTGGTCGAAGGGCTTTGCAAGAGGCCCGAGCCCAACGGGAACCTCTTGGTGGAGGAGATTGTGAAGCTGGCGCGTGGGGATTGGGGCGTGGTGCAGGCTGAGGTGCGCGTGAGGTTGAACGAGTTTAAGGAGAGGTTCGGGGGGTTTAAGTTTGGGGAAGCGGTTGAGTTAGTTTGCTGTTTGAAGAGGTTGGAACAGTGCGAAGAAAAGATGTTGGATACTATGGATGAGGCAAGAGACTTGAAATTGTGGGATATGGTAACCCTAGTGAAGGACATGGCTGAGATTGAACTCTACAGAGAAGAGAGTAAATTGCGGAGAGACACCCCAAAAGTAAGGGTCAGTGAGTCCGACCGGTTTTCGGGTCGGGTTCTCAGTAACCGTCACCTTCTCTTGTTTCCCTCCGGCAGATTGTTGTAACATTTTTTACGGTAATGTAGATAAATACCACAACAGAGAAACCCAATTTTTTTTTGTCCTTTTGTATTTTTATTACCGTTGTCTTTTGTAATTATATCATGATTTTTAAACTATATTTATTACTTTTACATTTAAAAAAAAAAAAAAACTGTTGTTGCATCGCATCATCATCACTCGTGAATAAATAAGATGATAATGATTGAGTTATGTGTATATCTTATCTTTATTCATGAATAAATAAGCCACCCCAGCTAAAAAAAGGTAACAGCACTACATAGTGTGTTAAACCAATCAGATGGATGATGCAATAAATAGGTTATATAAAGTCCCACCCACTACACCAATAATGTAAGCCCACTGATGTTACTTTTTTTTATTCTACTGTATTACAATATTACTTTTTTTTTCTCTAAAGTAAATATTTTATAAACTTTATATTATAATTAATGTTTGCTTTTGTTATTGCGAGAAAAATATATAGTCTTAGATTTTTGAATATGTGTATAATCATATAATAAAGATATCCTAACACTTTGATAAGTTAGGTTATAATAAAAAAAAAACATAAAAAATTCACAAACCAAAGCGTCACTATTTAGGCAGAAATTTGGTTTGATGACCGTATTACATCCATCTATGGGATGGATTTACTTGTTTTGAAAGTTAATATACACTTAGTTCAAAATTTGAGATCGGAATAAAGAAAAAAAAATTACATATCATATTACATTGACCGAAATAAATAGTTAATAAAGAAAACATATTTTGAAAAGATCAAAATAAACTTTACTGTATAGGATGAAAAAATTATGTTATAACAGTACAAATATGCAAATTTCGTATTATCATATTTCTTCTTCTATTTATATAGATTTTTTTCAGTTGTTATGTATGCACTTATTAAATACTTTATATAATTTAAACATTCTCTAATGGTGATTGTGTTGATGTTCTTTTATAGTAGAAAAAAGTATAATCATTGTAGGGATCATTATTAAGTTATGTTATTAGATGATTCAACTTATTACAAATAAATTGTATTATATGTTTTCTTTTTATAATAGTAATTTTAAAAGTCATATCCATCTCAATTTCTATTTAATCATCAATGTAAAAATTTATTATCGGTACATCAAATATATTGGTAGTTGTATTGTCCTGATCGTCTTACTCTACTTTCAACCTGATTCATAAAAATTTATGAGTCTAGAAGTTTGGGCCTAGTTGATATTTTATTAAGATATTTTTTATATAGGAGAGATATTTCAATGAGTCAGTATTATTTTTGTAATCACTTTACCTATAAATTACAGGTTAAATCTTCAGGAGAAACTATTTTCTGGCATCAGTGTGTCTTTTATTTCACATTAAGTCAAAGAAAACTCTTAAAATTTTATCTTCGGAAAAGTATATTCAATTTTTTTGCCTGAACATATGTAAACTAATTTTATCTTATTTAATTATAAGGTAATTATTGTAAAAATTAACAAATTGATCATATATGTGTGATTCAGATTCTTTATGACATGAATTCTGAATTTGTTTTTCCTCTCTTGAAAAGTAAGCTCAAATAAATAAATATTAATGAACTTTTAATGATTAAAAAATCAACGGGTGGAACATTGAGAGACTTCATTGAAAAGGAATAATTATTCCATTGGTGGTATTACGTTGCTCAATGGATTTTTGACTTATCATAATACGTAGTTGAAATGGTAAGTTAGACTTTTGCTTCGTTTGTTTTTATTTATATCCCATGCATATTTGGTGACAGGTAATTTGGATTTGAATATTTAGAATTTTGGATGAATGTTAATTTCTTAAAATACTTTTTTATATTAAATTATATAATTAGGATAGTTACCAATAAAATTATTAGTTGACTGGTATAATGGACTCACGTAGCATCATGTAAAAAAAACGGTGGGCAAAAGATGGTTTGATTTGATTTATTTTATTAGGCCTAAATCAGAATTCAATTTAGAATGATTAAACGTAAATCAATGTAAGCCTCATTTGTGAAGGTGCATTGATGTCATCCACATGAATTAAGTATACATAACATCTTTAATTTATTTTTTGGGTGTGTATAATAATACAATATTAATGATCATGTGAATTTAGTCGCGAGAATTACCTTGCTACTTTTAAATCAATCATCTTTATATGTTAATTTTGATAATGTCTTATGCAAGCATTCCTATAAATATTAAATTAGGATGTTTATATGTCCTTATATTTATTAAATGTTAGGTATAAAATATATTTTGTTTTCGTACTAATTATTTTAAAATGGATTTATACCGTCGTGACTTTCTAGTATCCGACCTAATTCATGTAGATAGATAAGACGTTTTAAAGTGGACCTAAAATCTATAATCTATAAATTGAGCTTATGTTTATCTTGTTATTTATTTATTTTATTAAAATATTTTGGATAATAAATATATTTTGTTGTTCGATTATTATTTTTGTAACTAGTTTTACCTATAGATTAAAAATTAGCTTCCAAGGGGTCGAGAAAACTATTTTTCTCGCATCAATGCTTTTTATTTCACGAAGGTGATAGATTAGGAGAATTATTTAAAATTTTGTTTTCGATAAACTCAATTTTTTGTCGGAATAACATTCATATTAGAAGTATAAAAATGTATTTAGTCCTAAATAAATTCAAATAATGCATTTTAACTTTATGAATTTATAATTTGTACTTATATATAAAGAAGTTTTTATTGTGTGTATATATTCTATAATTCTAATTTATCTTTTATAATATTGTTAACTAACTTTTTAATAATAATTGTTATATTCATTTTTTTTAAACTGTTATGAATTTATTTATTTTTTTCTGTTTCTTTATTATATTTGTATTTTTTACGTACTTCTTATTATAACTTAAAATTATTTTTACTTATAATTCAAAAAATATAGTGTGACACGTGGGTTTCTGCTGCTATTTTTACCTCTTTTACTTATATTTATCTTTTTAAAGTCACCTTTTAGTTTTGTGATTTACAATAACTACTCATAAGAAGTGGTTGTCATAAAAGATTGAGAGTATTTTTAACGTGTAGTTATAATAATTAATAAAAAGTAATTATTGTTATAACTATTTTTTATGTATTTTATTAAAAATTTATCATTTTTATGTTTTGATAACTATTTTCCTCAGTAATAATATTTATTACAAATAAAGTGTATTTGCTTCTTTTTTTTATAGTCATAACAAAAATATAGAAGTCTGTGTTTCTACTTGTGTTGATAATGGAAATTAGTTTTATGTGTCGTTTAATAATAAATTACGATAACTTTTTACTTCTATAATAACTAGTTTACTAGTTTAAATGATAATTTTGTTCTTAATTTCACAGGAGTCATACTCATTAAACTTTTGATTTTACTGTTCATAGTGCGACTAATAATGAATACTTGATTAAGTCTTAGGGAGTAAGATTAAACTTTATTGTATTTTGATGTATAAATTAGTGGAAGAATTTCCTATCATAATACTGAAATAAATTTTAATTATATTTCGCCCTTCTCTTTGGGTTTTCACCGATTTATAAGATAACTAGTTAAGTGTCGGAAATGTAACCACTACAATTTGTTTTTGGTGTTGCTGAGCTCAATATACGGACGTAGCCCACAAAAAAAAAAGGTTTGGGTTAATATGTTTGAACTCCGAAAGTACGAAAAACCCAAACTATTTTTTATATTTCAATAAAAAAAAATCCGAAGAGTTTGGGTTATCAATCCTTGCCAAAATTACTTTACATTATTATTTGGGCTTTTACACCCTGCACCCCTGTAACTTATTAGTTCACCACCTAAAAATTTCATCCGTGCAGCCGATTTCTGAATTGCATATTACCTACATTTTTTGGAAAAGATTTACAGAATAAAATTTCTGAGATAAAAGGCAGGTATCTTGGTGGAATCGTAGGAAGTTTTATCAAATACGTGAATATAATTTTAGACTAATATATTTATAGGTCAAACTTGAGAGTATTTAATACATGATCAATATTGTTAATATGAGATAATATATATTTCTTTTATGGGCTGACATCACTTCTTAGAATAAATAACTTTTGATATTCACGATGTATCATAAAAAATGAAATGTATATCTATATGTTTGATAAAATGAGATTGAATCTTATGGTGGTAGATTCAATTTTAATTATTATTTAGATATATAAATTTTGTATTTTATAAATCCTCCTAATTAATAAAGTATTATTTATCTTTCAAAAGTGTTGTTTGTTTTTCTCATAAAGTATTTATATGTTGATTTATATTTTTTATCAACTATACATATCAACTATTGAAATAAGAAAATTTGAAAAAAAAAGTATATGTAATTCTCTTCAAGTTACATTAAAAAAAATGTTGTTTGGAATTTGAGTGAAAAGACGTTAAACATTAATTTACAAGAAGTAGTTAAAAAGTGTTTCACTTTGGTTTTTAAGAAGTTAGAGAAAAAAGATTTGCCATAGTTGGTGAACGAGTGTTAATTTGCAAGGGTTGAGTGGGTCAGTGTGGTTGTGATGCTTCTTTGTCTCTTCTCAATAACTTCTCAACACTTTCTGCATTTCACTCACCATACCATACCAACCAAATTTTTCTTGGTATGACTAATGAATGCTTCAATTACTCAAAAAACTATTGCCATGAATTATTAGCTAATAATAATGCTAACATAAATTCATATTAAAAATTTTATTTTATCTCCAAAGACATTTTTGTTGAAATTTATGCGTCAAACTTTATTTTTATTTAATTAATTTTAATCAATATTTTATTTGAAGAGTCTAACTTATCCTAATTTTTTCATGTGTGAAATTTCGTCTCACCACTCATGAGTGTACGGTTATAGATTGAACTTAATTTTTTTGCCACGTTTTTTTTAAAGAAAAAAACAAAAATCCTCAGACTTAGAATAGAAATAAAACAAACAATCCCGTAGACGATGTAATTATAAAATTAAATATAAATATTCTTTTCGCATTTAATTTATGTTTCTCTACGTTAAAAGGAAATTTTTTTTTAAATAAGAATTTATTTTAAACATTTTTTCATAAAATTATCTTTTCTGTTTATATATATAAATCAAGGAACTTTGATTGTTGGGGAAATAAAATACGAACACGAGTATATTATCATGTTTAAAATATGAGGATTTGTTAGTTACATCTTTTTCTTATAAGAAGAATCACTTTTCATTCGAACGTAAATGCTTTTTAAAAGACCACGTTCCATTTTGAATACTTTTCTTTATTAAATTAGTTTTTTTTTTAATATGTTTTATAAGGGTAGTGAACATAAATTAATTTGTAAAAAGTAATACCCTAGTTATAACTTTCAAGAAATTCTAATTAGATAAAACATACAATTGAGATAAAATGACCTTTTCCCCCCTCATTCTTATAACACCACACACTACTAAACTGTATAATATGAGTAGATTTGAAGATAAGAGTAATAGTAAAACACATTATGTTTAAAATACATATTCTCTTAAAATAAGATTTTTTTTTATTGTAATAGAATAGAAATTAATTTCTGAAAAATCATACTACATTTAATGTTAAAATTTAAAAACACAATCATTTTTAAAAAAAAGTCCAAAAATTTGTTTTAATTTTTGAAGATAACAGGATATGTTGAATATTTTGTCATAAAATTCGTTTTTAAATGGTATTTTATAATTATAAAGGAACATATCAATGTACCGCTAATTTGTTAGGATTACTTATATATATTTATCACAATATTATAAACAGTATGATATTTGATCAGAAAAATATTCTTTTGTAATTTAATTAATGTTTCTTTACGTTAAAAGGAAAATATATTTTTTTAAACGGTAAAAAATTATATTAATTTCTCATCCAATTTCATACAATTTATAAATAAATTAATAATTATATATACCTAGTCATAAGATATTATGTTGGTATATTTATATATATAGTATGAGATTTGCCATAAAATTATTGATATATTGACATAAATAGTATGAGATAGGTCAAAAAATTAGTAAGTTATCTAAAAGAAGTTATTTTATGCTTGCAAAGGAATGTAAATTAATTTTTTAGTATTATTTAATCAAAACGGGGAAACTTGATTGGGAAAATAAAATAAGAATAAAATTATATTACTACGTTTAGAATATTAAGATTCATTAGTAGCGACTTTTTGGTTTATAACAATTCGCTTAATTTAAATGATTATTTTGAATTTTTAGTCATAAAATGAACTATTTCTTAGAAAAAGATATTTATGATTATAAAATTATTTTTTATTTCTAAAAATAATCATTAAACTATTTAATATTATATTATCAAACATAATCACTTAAAAAGAAATCACAAGTTTCTTCCATTTTAAAATCAAGAGGTTAATTTTAATAATTTATAATAAAATTAGTTATTCGTAATGTAGCATAAAAAAAAATGTGACATTAGATCGACAAATAAACCTAGTAAGCCCTTAGCCTCTACAATAGGATTATTATCTCGTTTACAACATTTTAGTGTAGTAGGGTCAAGATACAAAATAATACAGCATGCAATGATTCCTTCTTCTTTATTTTATTTTATTTTCCTTCAGTCACATTGGTAATTATAATCTAAGGAATAATGATAATAGTAATAATAAGGATGATTATAAAATATTAGGGTTTTTCTTGAAAGGAAGACGTTGGTTAAAGCGTGACTTGGTTGGCGGTTCGAGGGCAGGCCCACATCACAACGAAGTGGGCCACGATACGCGACAAGCTCGTGGTGGGGGCCCATGGAACAACCAGTTTCCACCTCATTGCTAAACGTGGCCCACTCCTAACGTGTTTCTCTTCCTTATACTTGTCAATTTCCTCATTTCTCTCTCATTATTTAATTTTAAATAAACAATAATTAATTAGGTTAACTTATGCTCCTAGATGAAACCCTATATAATAATTAATTAATTTAAATGAAACGCTGTATAATAATTAATTAATTAGGTTAACTTATGCTCCTAAATAAAACACTTTATCATCGCAACGCAACTTCTCGTCGTGCCAGTCTTGGATTCGACTGTTCCAGCACACGCATAAGCCAAACACCTCCTTTGCCGCTTCCAATTACCACGTCCTCTTCAAAACGACGTCGTCGTATCAGCTTCACCCAAACTAACGCGTAACACTCTTCGTTTTTGTCATCACACGTGTAACCAACACAAATGTGACACGCTGCTTTAACACTCTTCTAACTGTATTATCCATTTTCTTATTTGCAAATTTTATTTAAAATTACGCAAAGTCATTTATACGTTTCATTTCATGTTTAACGAGTTCTCATGTAGCTTTTAACATGGTTTAAGCTAAATTAATTTCAATAATAAAACTGTTTAATTTTTTTAATCAATTTTGTAAACCAAATACATGATAACATACAATTATTTTATAATTTTGTTATTGTTGATTTCTTTTAAAAGTTTTAAATCTTAAGTTATAGTTGATATTACAAGAAAAGTGATGGAAAACTTAAAGTGAAAATACATGTATACCTAGATTTTAACATGTACGCTTAATTTTGTTTACAAATTAGAAAAATATCGAAAGTTTTTGAGATAACGTTAAAAGAAGTGAAAAATGAAAACTATTGACTAATTTTGGGTCCAAACCTAAAATATGAAAACTTTTAAGAATAATACAAAATCGAACAAAACAAAAAAGGAAGATGAACATTTGAAACAAAGTCATACAAAATTATTCGTATTATTACACACCTAGTTAAGTGTTGAACATTTAACTCATCAAACAAAATATCCAACAATTTGTCTTCTTTACATACTACACACAAACAAAAAAAATGTTTACATTAAACTAAACAAATTGGATAATTTTGTTTGAAAACAATTATTTCTACTACTTGTTGTGTAACGAATATATTGGATTCAATATAATAAAGCAAAACCGGGCACACATACGCTGGCTGACACGTGTAGTGTAGCCTTTGGAAATTCCCAAAACACGAAGCGAATAAGTACCCGGTTGAAATAATATTTAAAATTGATATTAATGTATCGTAATAGAAAAATAATATTTAAAATATATTGGTTAGATAAGTTATTAATAGATTTATAGATGAAGATAACCCGGTTATCATTATTCTAAAATAAAAGAAATATTTGAAATAAAGAGTTACCGATACGGATTTAATATAGAATATTTAAAAATATTTTTCTTTATATCATATCAAACTCGTAAGATGAATATATTAGATTAAAATTATTAATCTGAAAAGTTTTGATTAGAGAGCGGCGGAAGCAGTTGGGGTGAGCGAGTCAATAAACACAACAAAAGAACGCGTGGAGAAGAGTAGGGAGTGGGAGGGAGACTGAGTAAAAGCATAGTATGGGTGAAGACTTTATGTTATAAATAAATAAATAAATAAAAATTGGGATGCATTGAGAATATAAAGAAGAAATTAAGAATAGCATAGAGAAAGGGGAATCTCAATCAATCAGGTAACGGAACTTTTTTATCAGTTCCGTTGCAGAGCGAGCTTAGCTGTGTGGAGACGACAACTACCACCCATTTCCAAAGTTACAGAGAGGACATTACCACCTTGTTTCTTCCGTCCTCAACTATCTTCCTCCCAATACGCTAATTATAAACCTCGGATTTTCCTTCCGCTGTCTTTTTATCTCTTCGCACGCGCTTCTTTGCTTATACGCTAAGATTTCAATCGCCGATCTGCTTTTCTTTTCATTCATTCCTTCCTTCGTTCGACGCCGAAATGTGGTGGATGATGGGTGAGGCTGGAGGGAATTACTCTTCTAAGAAGACCGATGATCTGTGCAGCAATGTTTGTGGTCAGGTATGTGTTATGGAAAATTATTTTTTTTATTAATTTTTTTTTCGTTAACAGTTTTTCTGACTAGTCGCCTATTGGGGAACTCAAATGCAATGGTTTTTCAATGTTGATGTGGATTGCTACTGTGTAATCTATATCGGTGGATTGACAGAAATTTTCTCCTAGATTTGCTCTTTTTCTGTTTTTTGTTTTTATTTTTTTCTTAAGAGGAATTTGGTGTGCGGGAGAGATTTTCGTGATCTGAACTTAGGTATCCGATAAAGCTGCGGTTTCGGATGTTTTAGCGGTTTTTTCTTTTTTTCTTTTTCTTTTCTAAGTTTAGCAAACCTGCGAAACTATTTTTTGGGATTGTAAGTGAACGCAGAGGAAGACACCCTTTCTCTCTTCTTCTTTATTCTTCCTATTTTTGGAAGATTTTTCATCTGGGAGGGAAAGGGTTTGCGTTTCTGTTGTAGAATAATTGGGTTTGGCCGGGTGCAAGGTTTCTCGCACGAACCGCTTGCATTTGGGATTTTCCGGGGCATGATTCGTATCGCTACATGATTCAGCTCTGGTTGTGATTGCAATCGGTGATCAAAGTTGTGTGATGCTTGAAATTTTGCACCAATAGAGAGCAGCATTGGGATTTTGATTTTTATACGATTGTATGATTCTGCATCACATGTTTATTGCATGATTTTTCATTGTCCAAGGTGTTTTTTCTTACATGCCTGTTCCTTAATTTTGCAGGAATCAAGTCAAGTTTCAAGCATGTCAAGGGTTCGTTGCATTCTGCGTGGTTTGGATGTTAAAACCTATATCTTCATGTTTGCGGTTGTCCCAATGTGCATCTTTGGATTCTACATACATGGGCAAAAGATCTCATACTTTCTGAGGCCCCTATGGGAAAAAGCACCGAAGCCTTTCAACATCATCCCTCATTACTATAACGAAAATGTGACCATGGAGAATCTCTGCAGACTTCATGGCTGGGGAGTCCGGGAATATCCTAGACGTGTTTATGATGCCGTGTTGTTTAGTAATGAGTTGGAAATACTAACCCTGCGATGGAGAGAACTCTACCCTTACATAACTGATTTTGTTCTCCTTGAGTCAAATTCTACCTTCACCGGATTGCCCAAGCCTCTGGTTTTCCAAAGCAATAGGGAGCAGTTCAAATTTATCGAGCCACGGTTAACTTATGGTACTATTGGTGGGAGATTTAAGAAGGGGGAAAACCCATTTGTTGAGGAGGCATATCAGCGTGTAGCATTGGATCAGCTCCTGAAGATAGCTGGTATTAGTGATGATGATTTGTTGATTATGTCTGATGTGGATGAGATACCAAGCGCTCACACTATTAATCTCCTGAGGTGGTGTGATGAAGTACCCTCAATCCTTCATCTGCAGCTGAAAAACTATCTCTATTCATTTGAATTTCGCGTGGATGATAAGAGTTGGAGGGCTTCAATTCACAGGTATCAGACAGGGAAGACAAGGTATGCACATTATCGCCAATCTGATGACATGCTGGCTGATGCTGGGTGGCATTGTAGCTTTTGCTTCCGTCGGATCAGTGATTTCGTTTTCAAGATGAAAGCCTATAGCCACTATGATAGAGTCAGATTCTCTCACTATTTAAATCCTGATAGAATTCAGAAGGTGATATGCAAAGGTGCTGATTTGTTTGATATGCTGCCGGAGGAGTACACTTTCAAGGATATCATTGGGAAAATGGGACCAATACCACATTCCTATTCTGCAGTTCATCTTCCTGCTTTTCTTCTGGAAAATGCTGAGAAGTATAAATTTCTTTTGCCTGGAAATTGCGAAAGAGAAAGATGATTTTGGAAAGTCATTTCTGATACTGGCTTGTTCTGAGCTTGTAGCTTGTACAGCTCAAGTGACTCTCCCCTGAGTTTTTAACTGTGGTTGTGATGATTGTGTGTCAGTTTCACTCATACAGCTGTATCTTTGTCCAGTGAGATATATTCTTTGGGAATTCATTCATTTCAGATAAATTCTTTGATCTAGAGGGAATTCTGTACATAGTTTAGACCTGGACTTCATTGGAGAGGAGCAGCAGCATTTCTACCTATGAGCGACTGAAAGTTCTGTTTGAGAAGAGGCTTGTCTTCATGAACCGTGTTTATCATTAATGTGATTGATCCCAATACACGAGAGTAGTCTAAAATCCCCCACTTTTTCCTGTATGGGAAGTTTTGTTTTGCAGACCAATTATTTTCGTATTATTCTTTGTTTATGCTAAATATCTAATCCGATTGGTTGGTCTACTATATCATTATATCATCACAATGCTGACTCAGTTCTTTGCATTATATAAATATACTCTGGTGTATTATTCCCTTAATTTATCTTTCTTCATTATAATGGTATTCTCAGAGAACAGGTATCTGACTGATTTTATATTATGTATTTTTTTAGATCATTTGTGCACGTCTTTTCCTTCTGAAGTTTTCCTTTTGAACCATTTCCCAGTAAGACATGCGTGTTCATAATCAACGACTTCTAAAGTTTTCTAATAGATTAATTTTAACCATTTCAGAACAAGTGTTATGTGTTTTGTTTACTATCATCAATAAAGTGCTCTTGTTGAAATTGAACATCAAAACGGGCTTTTGTTCTGCCTTTTCTATTGATTGACTTGAGTCTTCATAACAGGATTGGTAAGGGTGATAAGAGAGAATTTCATTGTTTTATATTTAATCTATAATTTAAGAGATAGCTGTTAAGTTCTCTTTGATATAATTTTCTATGATTCATATTATCAACAAATTATACGTGGGGGAGGTTTAGTCTGTGTTCATGAATGTATGTAGCCCAATGTAGTTTATTATCTTTTCTTTTTCTACTATCACAAATTTGTTTTGTATCATTTTGGGTATTTTTGGTTCAAGAGAAGTGAACATTATGAGAGTTTTTATTTTTTTTATTTTTGAACATTACTTCTAATTTCTTTGATTAACAAATTAAAATGGAAGAAGAGATGAGGAAAATTTATAATATAAATATATTCTTAGAAATATTGATCACATTTTCATTATGATATAAGTTATATATCTTAACAGTATTTAATCATATAAAAAGGAAACATTTATTCCGTAATATATTTATACTACGGAGAGACTAACTTTAAGGTTAAGGAAATAATTAGAAAGTCAACTCATGTGAAAGTCAACTCACAATTTGACAGCGCATGTCACGTGTTGAAACTCCTTTATTAATTATCTGTAGTGTTTTTAGTTTATAAATTATAGATACTATGACAAAATCTTTATTTTTGAATAATTAAATCTATAATAAATCTATTTTAGATATAAACATTATAATTTACATTTATAACGAATAATTTAAATCATGAAGTAAGGTTATTTCTATCTATTAACATTTAAAAAAAAACAAACTAAAATTGAGGTAAGGTATAAGGTTAAAAGATGTTAGATTAAGCAATTAAGAAAATCTTTCCCCATATAGATTATAATAGACACATAGAAGATTGTGTTTTAAACCTTCCTTCTTTAACAAGAGAATTTTTCTTTCACGATAACATTTTGAAGGATTTTTATTTATCTTTTGTATCTTTTAATATTTATAGTTTTGAATTGAGTTTCAACATCAATAGTGAAAATCAACATTGTATTATAACATAATTAATTTATGATAAATATATAATATAATTTATATGTTAAAAGAATTAGTAGCTATTAGTTACATATTTTTATTATGATATGATTAATATATTTAGTAGTATTTATTTATTACAATTTTAATTAATATAAAATAAATATTCATTTTGACCAACATAAAGGCTAAGACACTTATTAAGTATATCCACATTTAAAGGGCATAAATGCTGAATTTTATTTAAGAAAAAACTAATTTAGAGAATAGGAAGAGTGAAAGATATATTAGGTATTTTAATTAAGAAAATCTTTCCCCATATCAATTGTAGATTATAATGGACACATTGAAGACTGTTTTAAACTTTCCTTCTTTAACAAGGGTAGTTTTGAGAGTTTTTCTTTCACGATAACATTTTGAAGAATTTTTCTTAAACTTTTGTATCTTTTAATATTTTTAGTTCTGAATTGAATTTCAATATCAATAATGAAAATCAACATTGTATTATAATATAATTAATTTATGATAAATATAAAATATATTTTATATGTTAAAAAAATAGTAGTTATTAGTAATAGATTTTAATTATAATATGCTTAATATATTTAGAAGTATTATTTATTATAAATTTTAATTAATATAAAAGAAATATTCATAATCTTCATTCTGACCAACATAAAGGCTAAGATACTAGTTAAGTATATGCAAATTTAAAGGGCAGAAACACTGAATTTTATTAAGAATGACTGATTTAGAGAATAGGAAGAGTGAAAGCTATATTGGGTATTAAAACAATGTTATTTTTTATATGTTTATGATTAGACCATGATAATAATATTATAGGTTTTTAAGTACTGGTTTATATAATGTTTTTAAAAATAAACAGTTATTTAAAGTTAAACATATTTACTTTTCTTATATTTGGTTCTATTTCATTTCATAAACTCCAATAGGAATTCCTGTTGTTTCAATACGATCTATTTCGTTTTGATGAATGGAGTGCATGGAAATAATAGAAGAGTAAATATTCTAAATATTTGTTTCAAATGAAATATTTTTTTTTATTAAAAGAAAGGTTAAAATATTATTTTGGTCTTTTAATTCTTATAAAAAATTCAATTAGATACTTAGTTTTATTTAGTGTTGAACTTTATTTGAAAAGTATTTCTCAAACATACAAGTTCAATTTACTTATGCATAACAACCTAATATAAACTAAATGTCACATTTAAAATTGTATCTCTTATTATTTTCTAAGGCGGTTTATAAACCAAAGAAAACATGTTAAAATTAAGATAAAAAAAAGTATGAATAAAATGTAATTAGCATATGTTTCACGCCTTGTAATTGAATTACGGGTCCAACTTTAAAGTAGTGAAAAGGAATATTGGTATCTCATGTAATTTCCTCATTACAAATCAAATTTTATTAGTTGGTATCAGCTGTCATTATTTTGAACTTGCATAAAGATTTTTCAAATTAAAGTTAAATAAAAATATACCTAATATGATATTTAATTTAGAGAAAAAAATAATTAATCAAAGTTATATACAATTTTATAAATGATATGTAAAATAGTTGATATTATTAATAAAAACTTATAATTAGTTTAAATTAGAGTGTAATTTGGTTTTTAACATTAATTATCAAAACTTAGTTACACATTATTATTAGATTTTAAATTAGTGTCTGATTAATAATAGACTAATAATACTAATTAAGTAGTTAAATTTGTTAGTTAATATTAAAGACTAATTTATTGTATGTTTTTTAAATCAGTTATAATTTTTTTCTTAATCAACCATTTTAGATATTATAATTTATAGTTTACAAAATAATATATAATTTAGTCAAAATAGTGACTAGTATTTTTTTTCTTAAATTAGTTGTTATTTAATGATTTTGTTGCGGTGCTATATTTTTTAATAATTTTATTTAGCAAAATTGAAAAGTTTAATCTAAAGAAAGCTGAATTATAAGCTAATACATAAAATAACACAAATAAATATATTTAATTATTTGAATCTGAAATAAAAAGAATAAAGAAATATCCAAAGGTATAAAAAACTGGTATGGTGTTAAAAAGTAATGTACTTTTTTAGAGGTCAGATTCTGAAGTATTTGCCATGCCACTGAAATTGAACAAGTTAGATGTTGTTTTGAAGAAATTGAAGAATCGAATTTTCTCCTACTTCTGCTATCTTCGAACAATTAAAGTTGATGGAACTCGAATATTCTTTGAGCCATCAAAATTACCGAATTGGATGCTGCATGCAAAATATCTCCCAATAATCTCATAGGAAATGACACTTTTGACAAAAAAAAAAAATTGATAAACTTTGACAAATAATTAATTTTGATAAAAAAAATACTTAAAATTTATTATTTTATTTTTATAAATTTCATAAAAAAAAAAAGATTACTCAATTTAGTAATTTTATTAACTTTTATAGTTTGTCAAAAAATTAGTTCTGTAATCTCATACATGCAGCCAGCTGATCTTAGATTTTAAGTCCATGGAGATAATATGCTGAGAGGATAAATATATAAAATTAAGTGGATAAAATATTTTTTTTCACATGTTTAGTAATAATTTTAACAAAATTAAAAAATGTATTTGTCCACCTTGTATACACGTAGATCGGTTACTACAACATGGAATTTGAAATTTTTATTGATTTTATGTGTTAATTTTTGTTGTATCTTCAAAATATATTTATAATTTTTGATTTTGATGTTTTAAAATATTAAAATATTGTATTTTTAATGTTCAGAAAAAAGTACAATATAAAAAAATGGTTAAATATGTTTTTTTTAACTTTAAATTTTGAAATTAGTTTATTTTAAAATTTTAGACTAATTTAATTCTTCATCTTTCGAAATACGTGTATTTTGTTTTTTTAATCCAATTTTGTTAGGTTTATTTAATGTTGTATACGTATTTTAGAATTGTGTTTGAGTTGTTTATACTATTTAATATATTTTTATTTTAATGTTAAGTCAAATATTATTATGAAACGCACTTACAATATTAAATAAACTTAACAAGATTTGATTAAGAAGATTAAATACACATATTTTAAAAGATAAAAGACTGAATTAATCTAAAATTTTAGAATAGACTGATTTCAAAATTTAATAAAAAATTAACGATCACAAAGATATTTAACTCTAAATAAAACCTCATTAGTGAAAATGGGCTCGGTACATGCAGCCATAAAAAGGGTTAGAGAAGAAGAACCGGATTCTGTCTCATCATCATCATGGACAATAAAAAAAAAAAAAAAATATTTATATTTAAATATATATATATAGATATTAATATATATAATAATATAAT
>Ga0214545_1003435_pt1 | contig 30210 bp, 23 predicted proteins | sample CNSS4metaG_FD_160064 | JGI IMG/M metagenome (GOLD analysis project Ga0214545, IMG submission 160064) | Root nodule microbial communities from cowpea collected in UCLA plant growth center, Los Angeles, California, USA - CNSS4 | ecosystem: Host-associated > Plants > Roots > Nodule | place: USA...
AAAATTAAAATAAAAATATAAATAAAAAAAAAAAAAAAAATTTTTATAAAAAAAAATTTTAAAACAAATATTTAAAAAAAAAAAGTGGCAGGCTAGCTCGCCGACTCGCCATGTGGAGGGACAAGTTTCAGTTTCTAACTCGTTTTTCAAGGGCGGGCCAAGGGCATGGCGAATCAAAACGGGCCGCCCAAATCAGGAAGACCCCTAAGAAAACTAACAGAAAACCACTTACACGGTTTGAAGAAACTGATCAAATAGAAAGAAAGAGTTTACCAAAAAGATCACTCCAATGGTCTCTGATCTTTAATAAGACGAAAAAAGTGTCAGATAACTTAGAGAGAGGGAAAAGAACTTAGAGAAGAGTTTTTGGAGAGATAGGATGTTTTAAAGTAATAAAATCCATTTATAAAATTTCTATTTATACTTAAGTTTTTATTATTAAAATAATAGGATTCCATTATTTTTAAATACTACTCTTTCTAAAATACAAATTTTTAGGTTCCCATGGGCACAATTTAAGGCTTAACCTTGGATAATAAGTAGAGTCCAAAGCAACCTTCTCATACTTAGATTATATTGGTGTCTTAACCCAATAACTTGTTTAACATCTAAAAGAGGATAATTTTGTGATATAGCTAGGATAGATATAATGGATGATGAACATTGGGTAAAGAATAGATGTAGAATAGTAGTAGCAATTGTACTTATACAAATATTATGGGTTGTGAAAAATAGTGTGGATGTTGTTTACAATAGTTACTTACATTGATAAAGGATTATGTTTTGTTTACCTAGTTTTTAAATAGTAACATTTGAAAGAACAAATTACGTTGGCAGTATTGGTGTCTTTGAGTTGGGATGCAGGACCAGATATAGCAATATCCTTTAGGCACCTCATTTAAGGAGTTGGTGAGCTAAAAAGGAACATGACATATATGACTTCAGCGCATGGATATATGGTGGTGGTTGACCTTTCAGCTTAGAAGTGTATTGTGACATTTCTAACTTATATATGCACATCGTAGTGAAGACAGGAAGGAATATGATTGAAAGATACTCTCCATGACAAAGGTTCACACATATGAAAAATATAAGGTTTTATGCATATGCAAAGGTGAATCCTATGTCATAGAAAACTATATTTTATAGAATAAGGATGAAAAATCTTGTAATGTATCAAGAAAGGCCTTTTGAATAATCATGATATTTATAGTTATAAAATACTCTATAAACAGGTTAGAGTACTCCAAATGCTCTATTATAGTTATAAAATATTGTATTGCTAATAAAAAGAATATGAAGTTTAAACGGATGAAGCAAGAAATTATTCAATGTTTAACTTGTACAAACTTGGTTTTGGTTTTAAACTTATGAATGACAATTGTGTGAACACAATAATTACATGCAAATATTTTGAACATTAAGTTAATGAATATTTTAATATAGGCTTAAATACCTTTTGGTCCCCATTTTCGTAATGTTTATTGCGGATGGTCCTCATTTTGACAGAATGTTTAAAATGGTCCTCATTTTTATTAAATGTTTAAAATGGTCCTCATTTTCGCAATTCGTGTTTTATTTGGTCAATTTTTGTAACGTCGTTTAAATCATTAACGGAACATTGTATAGGTGGCACGGTTTGTATTAGGGTGTGTTACGTGTACTGTACAGGTGTGGTAATTAGATATTTAAGGATAAATAAGTGAGTTAGGGTGTTGGTAAGGAATGTTTGGGTAGTTGGTGAGTTTTGGCAATCTTGTTCCTCCATTCCTAATTGGTGTTGCTGGAATCCACCTACGAAGAAATATATCAATCCATCATCTTTCCAGTCAATGGTGAAGTCTTATGGGAAAGAACTCCCTACCCTGACGTCCATCCACAACATAAGAGGATCTTACCAAGAAGACCCAAGAAAAAAAGAAGGTTGGAAGAGTGGGAGTTGAGAAAGGATAACACAAATCAGCAAAGGAGGTCATAGAAAAAATGTAGCATATGTCGTCAGATTGGACATAACAGAAAGAATTGCCCAGATAAGCATGTGGATGAGCAGACTGCAACACCAGTTGAGACTGCACCAGATGCCCAAACTACTGAGAACGCACCAACTGCTGAGAATGCACCAACTGCTGAAACTCAAACAACTCAACCACCAAGGAATGAAGTGGAGAGTCAAGCAACACCGCTACCAACACCAGAAGAACCATCTCACCAGTTTAGGATGAAATTACAGATTAGGAGGAGGCCATGATAGCAACTACAAATGTCTTAGTTATTTTTTGAAATTTCTGATGTAGAATTCATTATTGATGTACTGCATTTTGACTTTCCTTAAACTTCGTTCAATTTCACTTTTGCCAAACATTGATGTAATGCATTTTGATGAGGATGAATTAATGTTATGAATTTAACTTCTTCTAAACTTAGATCAATTTAATTTTTCCCAAGCTTAGATCAATATCACTTAGTTCAATGCTCAAATTAAGATGTCATTTTGAATATGTTGGGACTAATATCAACATATCAACATAATCAAACTAATTCATTTCTTCATTTAACAATAGTACAAAACATATTGGACTTTAAAAGATTACACACAATAACAGTACGAATAATACAATAACAACGCAAGTGAATCCTATTACTAATTGCAGCCTCTTCTCAGTAACTTCAATGACTTCTCCAAATCATTAATCTGCCTCATTTGTGTTATGATGATGACATCCTTTTCATCAACACCACCATTTGAAAAAGTTGCAGCCCACATTATTGGAACTACCACTTCAACGATTACAACTACTGGTAAATGAAGAAGATTGAGACCGTAACAAACCTATATAATGGGATTGCAAGAAGAAGAAGATTGCAGCAACACCAATTGGGAATGGAGGAACAAGATTGCCAAAACTCACCAACTGCCCAAACATTCCTTACCAAAACCCTAGCTCACTTATTTATCCCCAAATATCTAATTACCACACACCCTAATACAAACTGTGCCACCTGTACAATGCTTCGTTAATGATTTAAACGGCGTTACAGAAAAGGACTAAATAAAACACGAATTGCGAAAATGAGGACTATTTTAAACATTCGGTAAAAATGTGGACCATTTTAAACATTCTGTCAAAATGAGGACCATCTGCAACAAACACTACAAAAATGAAGACCAAAAAAGTATTTAAGCCTTTAATATACGTTAAAATCTACTTATTAAGAAGACAATTAGCTTCTGAAATGAAAGGTTGGAAAAATTTTGTGAGGGAAACGTCATGTTAGGTCTGTCTACGTAGCAATCAATTTTGATCAAACATTTTGGAGGGAAAAAGGAGAACAGAGATTTTGGTTTTTGTGTGATTTGATGTAAAATTAAAAGTGAGAGGAACTACCTTCGCGGCTTATAAAGCCTCAGTCATTTGTTTCTTTTGTCGAAAACCTTAGCCATTTATGCAACTTACATGCATGATGAACTTCTTCTAGTGTTGTTTTCTACCGACCCAATAAATAAAAACAGATACGTAATTATAGCCTTTCGGATTGTGTTGCTGGCGGTGATCAACAATGCATTTTCGTCATTAATTCAGAAAGTGACCCAAACTTCCTGCACTCAGTAGTATCACATACGTAAAACTTTAATGCCCAGAAATTCTGGTGCCATTAATTAACGTAATGGAAACACTCTGTTACGCTATAGCCGTATTTTAAATTTTAATTTTCGGTGGAATATTTTCTGTTATTTTTCTTTGTATTTAAAAAAATACTAATTTTAATATATTTTAAACTATCAAAATTAATATATAAAATATATTTTGAAAATATAATATAGAAATAAATAAAAAAAATAAAAAATATTCAGAACTGGGAGCGTTGGCCTTCAATCATCGTGTTACAGAAAAACAGGGACATGATTGTGACACGATGTTGAAGAGTAGTTTTTTTTTTTCTTGAAGCTAATCATGTTACTTACCATATTTAAGGATGAACATGGATTCGGTGGAATATGTCTGTTTATAGTGGCTACCTGTGTGCTTTTAAGAGCACTTTAAGTAGGTTATTCCAATTAGTATCAGTTATTATGAGTTTTTGATTGAAGTGATTTCAATAGCTTTAAATTAAGGACAATCGTGTTCCCTCCGCTATTTTTAAAATAGTATCAAATTTATACTACCAAAGTATTCAACCCAAATTTTCGTTGTAGATGAGAGGAGATGTATGAGAAAAAAAAAATTGTTTAAAACTTGAGCATTATATAAAGCTTAATTAAGCTCATAAAATGGTTTTGAGAGAATAAATTAGTCCCAAAATCTTAGAATAAAGTTAGGTATAAACAATATACTTAAATTAATTTTAGGTGCTCATTTTACATTCAAAGGTGTGATGTATATGATAAAAGGAATTGATTTTAACTGTTTGGAAAATGAGCACACAGTCTCCGTTATTCAAATTTGAAATAAAGATTTTAGGTTAATCTCAATTACAAAATTTATACTTAACGTGAGAATTGCTTCCTAATATAAAAACATACATCAATGGAAATAGATGATGGGTTTACTTTCATATAATTTTTACTTTGCATGCACGTATGATTTAAATTATTAAAATAATTTCAAGATTCTTGTGTCGTAACTCAGATATTAACTATAAAATATAAAATGTGAGTTAAAATTTCAATGAAAAATCAACTTCTCGGTATTATGAAAATCAAACTTCGATTGAATAAAACTCAATTAGTGAATGTGAATCATGATTGTCTCGTGACAGAGGTCAGGTGGGACAAATCACAATCCAAAAGTGGGATTTCTAGTAAGACAATTGCTGAGGGAGAGATTGTTGTAGGTGACATCAATTGTCCTATGACAATGACCATGTGGGTCGGGTCACAATAGAATCATGACGCTTGGGCTGTTACACTCTTAAGTAAAAAGAATTGTATCATGACTAATGACTATAGTTTTTTGTCTAGTGGTAAGCGCTCAATACTGACAAGTGGTATCAGAGTCAGGTTATGGTGACCGGCTCAAATGAGTGGATTATGGTCTTTATATCAAAAGTCTTCATGACAATGATTCTAGGTAAGTGTGTACCATTAAGAAGAACGGCGGTACGAGAAGGGGTACTCGAATGCTTCTGCTAGAGAGAAAATGTATCAATGTGGTGGAAGGGACTCACCGTTGAGGGGGAGATTGTTGGGAATCCATGTGTGAGTCTAAATCCCACATTGGGTAAAAATGGGAAAGTAGAGTATCATATAAAGACGAAGACTCATAAACTCATTACCTTAAGATTTTGGGTTGCGAGTGATGTCAATGCTTTATGTGGTTGGGCTAAGGTTTCATTGGTGTTATATCTTCCCAGTAAATCTCCTTCCTTAAAATACCTAACAAGTCGTATCAGAATCAAAGTCACGAGTTTGATTAGCAATTGTTGAGAAAATAAGTGATTTGACTTTTTAAAACTTTAAATAATTTTTATGCGTTGCAATACAATTTTGCTTTGATTTTATTTTTTATTTTTGGTAAGGTGAATTTAAGTTTAAAGAAGAATAATAAGAACATATAGTGTAGCCACCCTCTCTCTAAAAGAAGAAGAATAATAACTATAACTTTGAGTTTGATCGTGGGATTTTAAGTGGTTCATTGGAGGTTTTATATTCAAATATGAGTACTATATATAACTGTACACAAAAATACACTGAACTTTATTCTATGTATCCTCAGATAAATCTTAATCTAAAAGATCGTTTAACTATGGATACCTATTTGTGTTCTTGGCAAGGGCGAAAGTATATTAACTTGTATTTTAAATAAGTTTTGTGACTAATTATGACGAGATTCAATGTTTATTCTAAAGTAAATTTTAAATACTAAAAAAATGGTAAAACTTGGTTTCAGTGAAATTAAATTTTAATTATTTAAACATGATGTTAATTTTTAAGTAAAAATAAATAGTACTATTATTAAAATGAGATTCTATTAAAGATTATAAGTTAAATTAATTACATATATAATATTAACAAATCTTTTTTTGGTTAAAAAAGAGAGTAAAAAGACACTAGAATATTAAAATTGGAAAACACTGTTTGATGCATTAAATTTAGCCAGTTTTTATTTCGTTGACCAAGTGTCCCATGAACACTGCACAATAAGTGTGCTCCTCATTTGTCAATGCAATTACTTCAAATCTTTTTGGGCATCATACAATAACTCAACAAATAGCTACTGTAGCAGCCGGTTTGACTTCAGTGTTACATCTTAAAAGATGTTTTTCTAATTTTTACTTCAATGCAACACAGTTGTATTAATGTTTTTTATCTTGTTGTTAATAGACATATATAATAAATAATCTAAATCATAGAAATAAATAAAAAACAAATTTTAATCAAAATTAGACACCAAATGAAAAATTACTTTTGCAATTTTGTACTTTATAAATTGATGTTTTAAATGTATCCATTTGGTTTAGCTAAAATCTATCACAATTTCAAGAAAAGGCCGAGAGATTCTCATAAACTGTATAACTAACTATTTTCAAATTTGTAACACAAACACATATTGAAGGAAAGATGTTATTGTCTCTCTATTTAAATACTCATAAAATTATTTAATTTCATAATAATTATGAAAATTAAATTTATTAAATATTGATTATTTCAAAAATATAGTGATGAGTTTTCTAAATTATTTCAGCCATTTTTATTTAGATAACCATCATGTTTAAATATAAAATAATAGTATTAAATATAAGATTAAAATACTTTTTTGGTCTCAATTTTCGTCAAGTTTTTGCAAATAAGTTCTAATTTTGGTTTTGTGTTCAAATAGGTCCTAATTTTCGTCAATTTTGTTCAATTAGGTCCTTTTTTGCTAACACCGTTTAAATCATTAAGAACTATGAACAGTGACTGCCACGTGTCACTTCGTGGTTTTTTTGATTTTTTTTTTTGACTTTTTTTTGATTTTCTTAAAATTTTTTTTAAATGTACAACGTGTTAACCCAGTAGCGTGCCACGTGTCACTTCGTGGTTTTTTTTTATTTTTTTTTGAATTTTTTTTTGAATTTTTTTATTTTTTTTAAATGTCCACATATCAACTCAGTAGCGTGTCACGTGTCAAAGTCAATGTTCTATATTCAATTTGGTCCCTATATTTGTTATTTTTGTTCAATTTAGTCTCAATTTTTGTTAACATTAACTAATTTAGTCCCTATCGAAGATGTGATCAAATTTAATTTTTATATCAAAGTTATAATTATGTGAATTTTAATATATTGTATAAAAATATTTAATAAAAAATATGAATTTTAATATAAAAATTAAATTTAGTTTCAATTTGGAAAGAGACCAAATTGCTTAATGTTAACAAAAAATGGGACTAAATTGAACAAAAATAACAAATATAGGGACCAAATTGAATATAGAACATTGACTTTGACACGTGACACGCTACTGGATTGACACGTGGACATTTGAATTTTTAAAGAAAAAATAAAAAAATTTAAAAAAATCACGAAGTGACACGTGGCACACTACTGTGTTGACACGTGTACATTTAAAAAAAAATTAAAAAAATTTTAAAAAAAATTCAAAAAAAAATTCAAAAAAAAATTCAAAAAAAAATTCAAAAATACCATGAAATGACACGTGGCAATCACTGTTCATGGCGTTAATGATTTAAACGATGTTAGCAAAAAAAGACCAAATTGAACAAAATTAACGAAAATTGGGACCTATTTGAACACAAAACCAAAATTAGGACTTATTTAATAAAACTTGACAAAAATTGGGACCAAAAAGGTATTTTAACCTAAATATAATTAAAATAGTTGAAATGTTCTTGTTGTTAAATCTATTAAAACATGACCAAATTATTTTATACCACAATAGACTATATTTTAAAAACAGAACGACTTGCTTACCATCATACTCGACAAAGAAAAATGATTTCTGTTAATAGTTCCACAATATGTTAATCGGTTTAATATGAATTTTGATGGTACAACTCAAGGTTGTCTTGGTTTGTGTATAGGAAATCATAACACATTTCTATAACAATTTCCTCCTTTATGTTCATGTCAGATAACAGTTCTCATATGTCGATCTTGAGTACCAGAAAGTTGCATTTTTTTGCATCATTCTCACTTGCTCACTAAAAATATCAGGCAACCACTTGTCATTCCGCAATGGATGATATTTTCTTGAAATGAGAGTTACCTGATCCCATAACGTCCATGAAGTCGTCAAGTTTTGTAGTGAGATTCTCAAACTATGAGTCCATAACATCTACCATAGGGGCTTTGAGTTTTGAACCTCATGATCCTAACGTCCCACTGGATGGGACAAATGGCACAAATTGTGTCAGACCAGGATTGTACTCATCCCTATGAGGTGGGGAAGGTGGAGTCAGATCAATATAAGGTCCTTCAAACATAGGGGACTCTGGGACGTACTCCATTCGATCGTTTAGGCCATGTTCGCTTTAGAGGATTTTCTATTTCAACGTAAATGAAAGGATGGATCAGTAGGGAAGAATGATGTTCGTTTTAGATGATATATGGGCAAGTGTTTGCAGTGATTTGGGGGATAGATGATTTTTTTATCTCGCTTGTGCAGGTCGGATTTGAAGGATTCCTACAACAAATGACCTTTTTATCCATTGTCACGTATAGCACCTACGTTGTTAAGCTTCAGCGGCGACTGTGTGAGAAATTTTAGTGCAGTGGATCGATCTATGGTGGCCTGTAACCGATCCCATTCATTTTTCATGCATCTTGAAGCTTAGAACGGATCCCTTGAACCTTGGAACCGATCCCAAACGTCCAGATCCGATCCCTCAAGCTTTGGAACGAATTTCCTCTTTGTTGGACTTCACTGCCTTTTCTAGCAATTGGGAAAGTGGAATTGATCCCTTCTTTGTGGATCTGATCCATACTCCTGCCTCCATGCTTGGTAAAATTTATTTCAATGAAAATAATTAATTTATTTTATTAAATTTTGTAAATTATTTATTTAAAGTGTAGTATTAAATAAAAAAATAAAAAATTGATTAAAACTTATACAAATACTAATTTATATTATTTATCACATAAAGGGCAAAATGGTAATTTCTCTTTTAAATATATTAAAACATTTTTGTTATCTATCACATCAATCAAATCAGTCACAAACTCTCATAAATTTTACATTTAAATTTACTCATAATCACTTCTAAATTCCTTAAAAAAACAACAACATACATTTCACTCTCAAATTCACTCAAACCCATCCTCTCCCTCTCCCTCAAACCCATCTACCCAAGTGAACAAAGCCTTAGATTAACCTCCAAACATTGTTGTTGGCACAAATGTCATGCTTGGTGTGTTGTTCGCACTCCACCACATGTAGCTCGATCAACCGCCCATAAGTTCTCCATCAAATTGTATTGGTGAATAATAGTAGCCCTCTATTTACACGCATTAGGCTTTACTCGAAATATAAGTCAACGGATGGAATCAGAATAAAAGTATTTACAACACCCAATGATTAATCACTCTTATTTACCTTTATGAGGTTGACCCAAACTTTATCATTGACCTCGAATCGCAGGGATATTGCATTCCATGCAAACTGACTAAGTGAACTGAACAAATCATGAACCTTGTTCCACTTCTCTTTCAAAACATTTTTCCTAATTTTGACATTGTTTTTCATTACTCCAACATACCCCAATTGATGAAGATTGTTTACTATATTACTATATGTCTGGGTTATCCAAATGCCATCAACCATGTTTTTAATACGATTTTCTTTTATCCTCGCATTAAGAAGTCGTTCGTCCATCTCTTCTGTAAACTCTCGGAGCCTGGCAGAAGAGCCCGTGCCAACTCCCTTTCTAGAGTTCATGTCAAACCTAATGAAAAGTAAACTTAAGACATTATAGTAAATCATTTAATACACAAAAGCAAACATTTTCATTAACGATGAAATAGTTACATAGCACAATTAATAACATCAATCTAAGAGTTTTCATAATCTCAACACATCTCATCTACTATATGATCTCTAATATTACAACCAAGCCTATAATCATCTTCATGTACTTGAGTAACTGTGGTGCCGTCCTATTCTTCCATCAATTCTCGATCAACCTCGTCAATTAACTTGTCATCATTGTTCACACCGCATAGGAAGTTGTGAAGGATGTAACATCCTAAAACTATGTTTGTCATGGTATCTAAACAATAATGAGGTTCACTTCCACTTGCTATTATTGGGAATATTTTTTCAAACACCAAATGTTCTTTCAATGACATTTCTCAATGATGAATGATGGTGGTTAAACAGTTCGCGGGGATTTTATGGCCTTCTTCATGTGAACTCTTTAAGATGACATCTGATACCTTTATATGGATTCATTACTACTCTTTTCAACATAAATCCAACATCTCTAAGATAGTATTTTTCCTATAATATTGTCGACATAGGACTTATCAATGCCTCACCACCTACAAATAAAATAATAAAATAATGCACCAATCTTCGGGAATAAATAAGGGATCATCTCGTACAAGAGCATTTTTCAAAATTCTTGAATCAAATGTTGTCCCTTCCCAACCAGCTAAAACATATGTAAATTTAATATTGAAATCACAAGCAGTAAACACATTTTGAGTTGGCTAGTCCTTTCTCCCTCCAAACCTAGGAGCATCATTTCTTGTGACCCTTACTCGTACACAAGTTTCATCAGTCGCCCCTAAACAATCCTATATAATATACATGACAATTGTGAATAAAGGAGCTAAACATTTGTGTGGTTTGCAAAAATAAGAATACACATAGTGACTATATTATCTTAAAGTATGGGAAAAATTGAGTATTGTTTACCAAATATGGATGAATTACCGTCCTCGAGGGTTGAATTAAAAAATAAATCAGACTACAAACTTAAAATTGCATCCAACACATTGTGAAAATGTTTGCTAATAGTGCACCAAGAGCGATGGAAGAAAAATGCCACACTTCGATTCTTCACATTATGACCAATTATGTGTAAAAATTTAGCAACTTATTCCTCCAACATTGATCGTATTGCATCCTTCACTAACCCATTGCCCTTAGCCACTAACATAAGTTAAATGCCTTGGGTCCCATTCGAATAATGTCATGACATCGATTAATATGCCCAAGATAAGATATCAATTGTTCCCTACGACGGTCTCTATCTGACACAAATTCCCTAACACTATTTCTTGAATTGGAATATATATTCAGCGCATGTGCAACAATGCATAACATTGTCACTACGACTAGTGTTATGTCTAACTATAATTGGTGGTGTAAGTATGTGACTATATTAAAGTCCACACCCACAACATCATCAACTAGATATTCGACATCCAAATATGACATATCTAATTCTTCTTCCAACTAAATGACCTTAAAAAATATAACCAATATTACATAAAGGTGAAGGTATTCAATTATACTTTTAACAACGTTTTATATCACTAAAAAACTTATTTACATTTGCAAAAAACTTAGTCAAGCTTTGTAAAGAATACAATCCAAAATTATATTAATAGTTTTATTTTTCACATTCATACAACTCAATCAATCGTGTAAATAATACATACTTTGTCATTCAAAAACAACAAAATTTAGTTAAAGTTCAATTCACATTAAAACACTTACCTCTTGAAGAGTTGTAGACAACGATGTTGTAAAGAAGGGAACCACGAAACAAGCACAAAGTACAAAACACCTCTAATTTCAAGCAACAAACAAGTATCACACACCTCATTCAGGCTATAATAGTCAAGTCAGTAGGGTGGGAAAAATAATAACACAAAACCTATGGGACACCAACTACACATAGTTACCTCACCAACATAGATCAAGCACCAACAAACCAGAGGCAGATAATATGATCTCTAACACCACTCTTTCACCAAGATGCATCACCTTCACAAACAACTACAAATTAAACCAACACTAATTAAGCAAGAGGCTACCTCCACGAACCACCACAAAAGTTCCACGACCTGCATGAGTTCAGATGGACGTCAGCTCCAACACCTCCATAAACCATGAAATCAGATCCACCATGTGGACAAGTAATCATGACATCAACACCACCACCTCACGAACTCAACTAAATGAGCTCCATGAGTACACTTAGAATGTCACATGCACAAATGACCTCATCCAATAGCTCCTATCCTACTACGATGTACTCCACGAGCCCTTAACGCCGAGAATGGCATCAACAAAGACCTCCTCACGATGATAAGATGTCCTGCAGCACAAACAACATGGTGAGGAGCGGTTGCAAGCAAAATATTCCCAATTCCATCATGATGGAATCATATCCAAGTTCTTCTTGTGGCATAGAACCGAATCACTGTAAATTGGAATCAAATATAGTTTCTTCTTATCATATTTGAATTGGATACAATGGAGACTAGAATCGAATCCAACTTCTTCTTCTCGCAGCGGAATTGGATATAGTGGATTGGAACCAGATACAAGTTGTTGTTCTTCTCGTAGTGGAACTAGATACACTAGATTGAAACCAGATACAAGTTGTTCTTCTTCTCGTAGTGGAACTGGATACATTAGATTGGAACTAGATACAAGTTATTGTTCGTGAATAGAACCAAATCCATTAATAGGTTCCAACTTCTTCTTTGTTCTTCTTGGTGGCACGATGGTAGGGAACCAGATCCAGCTTCTTCGTTCTTCTTGCACCTCCATCTTGACCATGAAAGCTCACCAACCTCCATCTTCACCATGGAACCTAACCATACATGATAACCTACACGTTGTTAGCCGTGAACCATACACCATACATACGAAGCAATAACTCACCTCCTGAAAGGCACTCAACTAGCCAACGCACATTACTGTCTACACAACCACAACAAAAAATGAACCTCTCCCAACTTGTACACTCCACCAACCACCTATACCAACTGGTTTCATATTCAATGCAATATTTATGGCTCATTGAACATGCTCATTGTAACATCCCGTCAGGATATTACGGATTTATAGATAAATAAAAGAAAGAAATAAATAACAGCTCATTTAATAATACCTCATTTTCCCAAAACGCGGGAAAATTTAAAATTTATTAAATGAGCAAATAAAGTTCATAATCCATCTGTTCCAAAATTAAAGAAACAATGTTATAAAATTACCCATCAGGGTTTACAATTGTTTCCAAAAGAAAATAAAGAAACATAAAATTCCCCAAGTCGAACCCCTCTCCGCGACTAAGCTCCACTTGAGCCACCTGCATCAACAACATCTGCTCCCGTGTACCGCGTACACGATCATCGCCAAACACACGCAGATAGGGTGAGCTTAACAGATATATCATATATATATTACAGATAAGTATATGTTCACATACACACGTATTACCATACATAACTTGAATTTTCCACATTATTCTATAGTTTAATTCCTAGCATCTGACCCCCAATCAGATCATTTGTGTTCTACATCATCTAAGGATTACTTCAAGGTGACTTGCTGTCATACCTATCGGCCACAACCGATAGAGCACGTGCGGGAATACATGCTACGGATCATACCCCGTAACGCCAGTTAGAGTTCCCATATACGAACATAGTCCATATCGTCCCAAGACTACCAAACTTGTCAGCCAACAACTGAGGAGGGCAATCTATCTGAACTCATCCGTACTGGCCACAACCAGCACACTCACACCGGTAACACTCGCCAACCCGAGCAACAACTCCAAGGTTCCTCGTGTTCATCCGCCATCCCGAGCCACAACTCAAGAGATGTCATTCTGAGCCACAACTCAAGGAATACCACATGCTTAACCCCTATCCTGAGCCACAACTCAGGGGATACGTTCCGAGCCACAACTCAAGGAACATCAGCAACCCACCTTTAAGGCACCACTAGATGCCTTGTAGATCACAAATACACAATCACAAAGCTGCAGCAGTACAAATCGCCTGGCGGGGGACACGTGCCACCAGGCGCTGCCAGCTCCTAGACCGCCTGGCGGGTGTCGCGTACCGCCAGGCGCCTCAGCGCCTATGATTCAGTATTATCGTCATAACCGCCTGGCGGGAAGGCCCCTACCGCCAGGCGCCTCAGAATACATACCCCCTGTTATCACGCTTTTGCTTGGCAAAACGTAGCTTGTCGCCAGGCGACGTATCAGTATCAACACACTGTTGGTTTTCCTCAAATTCTACAGTTCCTTATTTACTTATTGATCAGCTAGCAAATTACGGGTAGACTTACCTCTCTTTAGTGAATACAATTTGATGATCCTAGCAACTTCCTACTTAACATAACTCTAATCACATTATGGCACCCCACACTCGGTTCCCATCTTCTTTTCACAAGAGTATGTATCTTCTCATCTATTCTGTTCGCTCATTCATACACACTTAAAGTCGGAGGTTTTACTATTAATCTCACTGCCATTGTTCACATCAAAATTCTTATAGTTCGTCTCCATCATTCTTTCCTTTTCAACATTACCTCTACGTCACTCCGCTCTTATCTATCACCCTTCACTTCCATAATATTGATACCACATTTTCACAACTATACGTCCAATATAATATTCCCAACTACTAAACTTCTACTTCATATACGGTAGATAAACATCTCGAATTCCCTCTTCACTAAATCCGAAAACCCCATTTTTTGGTATAGTGCCTGGCGGCTGTCTCGGTACCGCCAGGCGGCATATAGCAGTTCTAGAAAACTCCCAACGTTGCTGCACCTAGAAACTCTCCATCGTCTTTATTTTAACAAGTTCATCAATTCTCGCACCTCAAACAGTTCTTAGTACAATATCACACGTAACATGCAACCCAATTCACAATGTCAATAATTCCAATCTTTCATCCCAAACTCATAAACCCTAACTCCTATCCATGCAAATTCATATAACTTCCCCTTTCAATCACGCATAATTTGAACAAGACCTTACCTCATTTCACTCACAACAACTGGGATAGTACTTTCATTTGATTAGAATCACCCTAGCGACCCCAAAATACCAAAAACGAATGTAATTGACTCACGTCGCCTGGCAGTCATTCACCCCCCGCCAGGCAGTGCATCAAAAAGAAACTCAGAACATTGATTTAGCCTTGCATCGCCTGGCGGCCGGGACCTTGCCGCCAGGCGGTTCTTACCCAGAGACCACAAATTGGCTTAACAGAGATGAGTCGCCTGATGGGTCTTCATCTCCCGCCAGACGGTTTCTGGAAAATTCCAAAAACCCAGAAAAAAATGACGTGAACAAAAATACACTCATGCACAGCATAATTATATATCAGATAAATATACTAATTACACAACTTAACACGAAACTCCCCTAACCTGGATCCTTTAGCTTAGACTTGAACAATTTGGGAAGTTCTCCTTTGATCACCCTCCTTCCTTGATTCCTCACTATTCAGCACTTCAACTACCACTCAAACCTCACAACTCTCATATTTTTCGTGCTCTCTCTATCTGGTATATTTTCCCAGCTTGCCAAAACCTTAGTTATTAACCTGATTTTGTCTTTTAAAAGGAACCTAAAGCTAAGAGATAAATTCCAAAATGAAAGTGGCATTGATTATGGATGTAATGTCCCATTACTCACGGCTGCCTTTCCAGCCTCCCTTGGCTACCCACTCACTTAGAGTTTTCTTCCATCTTTCCATATTCAAGCTAAAGCCAAAATACCAAAAATTATAAAGTGTAATGTAAGTTCTCCAAGGCTTGAACCCATAACCCAAGCAATTGCCAAGTCATTATCAACCATTTAACCAAGTCATATTTCATGCTAATAATCATAATTCAATTATCATATTATACCATAACATGATTACATAGATTTAAAATAATAAAACAATAACACAAAAGTTAGCATACATAAGACTCGAACCCGAGTTCTCACACAAATCAAGTACTCTCCACCACTTGAGCTATTACTTTTCCACGTCACACCAACCATAATTTAATGTCATAATTATTTCCCCTCCCGCATTTATTAATTAATTAATTAAATTCTACGGGTCTTACACTCATGGTCAAACAAATTCAAACAAAGTCGTGCGGAAACTCTCATGTCATGCATCTTTGCTGGTGTGTGTGTGTGTATTGTTCAAGAATCTCAAGCAGTGGTTAGTTGAAGCATATGAAAATAAATGAGAAACAGACATGCACGTGAAGAAAAATGGAAATATGTTGAGGGTATAAGGATCTTTTACCATCAATCACCCTCAAATAAGCACATTAGAGAAAAGATGAAAAAATCAGACAATCCCGCTATTCCTCTCCTCTCGCTCTTAAATATCACAAAGTGAATGTGTGTTTCTTCTTCAAATCATGCATCACTATTCTCTTTTCACAATAAATCAATGCGAGTGAGTACAACACAAGAAGTAAGTGAACACAACACATGCATAGTTTAACTAAAATAAACAAAAGAAAAAAAACAATTGACTTGTTATTTGCTTGGTGTGAACACTAGGTCTTGGGAAAGTAGAAATTAAGTTTCCCTTCCACCACCCAATTGTGATTGGTTTTATTATACTGAATTTTTCTTCAAAAAGCGCGTTCCTATTGACCAACTCTGAAACAACAAGTACACCATTAATCTCTTTGAATCGGATTGGAATTGATAATTTGGTCAAATTATACTCAAAATTATGTTTCGATATTCTTTCATTAGGAGTTTAACATTTGCCATTGTTTAAATTAGTTTTCTTTTTACAATTTCAATCAAGTAAAAATCATTATGACCATTAACACATTGCTTAATAAATTTCAGTAACGTTATTCACGAAATGAAATTAAATATATATATATATATATATATATATATATATATATATATATATATATATATATATATATAAATAAGATCTACTAATTTAATCTCAATAAAATCATCTGCGTACATGTCCACATAAAACATCTTCAGTTTGGATAATTAAATAAAATAAATACAAAGTAAAACACAGCTCCTTTGTTGAGCAAAATACAATTGTTAAGTGAAATACAATTTGTTGGGCAACAAATTATGCAAATATGAAATTCTACATAATTTTCTAGAATTTATTGCAAAACCAAAATAAACCATTTCACAATTATTAACAAGTTAAAAATGCATAAACGGACATGCATATTACAAACATAGCATAAATCAATTTGACAATTCTAGCTATTCAAAAGAACAACAAATTTAAAAGAAAAGTATTTCAGCTATTATGATTAGATGAATTTAGGGAGAAGTTTGATGTAGTAGAAAGAATGAGAAAGTTTTGAAATGGACCTTATGACTAAAGGTGGATATGGATTGAAGTTTTCAATATTCAATTTAGATTCAATCTAGATTCAATAAAATGGATTTGATCTATAATCCAAATTTAGTTAGATAAACTTATTTGAATTTTTTTTTTCGATCCAATTTAAATTGGATTAAAACTAGATTGAATCCACTTTGTTGGTAAGATTAAATTTAATCAAATCAATTTAATATACCTAACTATTAGGTCTATTAGATTTGAGTTGAATTGACCCGGCTTGGCCTTTGGGCTTAGGCCAGTTCAACCTAACTCTTTAGTTTAGATTGATTATGCTCAACCTTAGATCCTAGTTGACTCAACTTAATCTTCTACCAAGGTTGACTCGACTGACATTTGCACGTGGTCAACTTGATCAACCTTTGCCTAGGGCCCGCTCAACCAAATTTCAAAAGGGACCAAATGGATCGAATTTTTTGCAAGATTCAGCTCAATTGAATTTCAGTTGGATCCCGGATTAACTGAATTTCAGTCAGAACCAACTCGATCGATTTATCATATCACATGCAAAGAATCCTGTTAAAAGGAAAATTAAAACCCTAATGAAACCCTAAAATTGAAACTTTCATCTATGTTAAAATTTCCAACCCAGTTATTTAATCGTGAATAAATGGATTCTTATCCAATCATTAATTAATTTAGTTTAGATTTTCATATATACTATTTATATATGTGCTTAGATTTTTCTCTCTATAAGGCCCACTTTCATTCTGCCCCCTTTTCTTAGGGCTACCTTGACTATTGGGCCTTAGGGTTGGCCCAGAAAGGGAAACCAGACCCCTAAGTCTGCCCTAACGTCTCACTTCTTCCACTTTACAGAAAACGGCATCCCTCTCCCTTCGACTAGTCGCATCCTTCCGCTAGGGTTTAGACCTTAGTTACCTCCAAGCTCGTTCAACCCCTTCTTACTCCACGTAAGTTATCACTCAACTCACACTTCTTCTCCATGAGCATATGTCCGTTTATACAGTAGGGTTTCACCGTGAGCTTAGTTCCTACCTCTGTTTCACTGTCTTGTTCAGCTCGCAAGTCCCCGACTTGAGCTGCCGTGCTCCGTTAGTTAGAGTCGAGGCACCTTCTAGCTACTTCCAGGTAAGGGAAGCTAGAACCCTATTGTTTGGTACAATGATGGTTGTTTTGATGATGTTCTGTGATTTTCATGCTTATATGTGATTGTGAGTGTATGGTGTGAGTTGTATTGCTGTTTGGGTGTGAAACTATGTTGATGGCAATGAAGAATAGTGGCGGAGTCTGATGAACTCGCCCAGGCGAGCCTGCCTCGTCTAGGCGAGATTTACAGGGACTCGCCTAAGTCTTTCTTCACGAAGGGTCGCCCAGGCGACCCACTGTACTTTTTTGGGTGAGCAAACGTCTCGCTTAGGCGAGGAGGGTCTCGCCTAAGCGATCACGCGCGTAGGGTTCTCATGCTGGAGGTCGAGCTCTCGCCTAGGCGAAGGGAGCTCGCCTGAGCGAGGGTCCTCCTTGCCTGGGCGAGACCTTTATGCTTGAGCGAGATGCTGGGCGAGAAAGGGGTTAGTCTTGATGTTTTCTTGATTTCAAAAGTGGACAACATGCTTGTATGAGTATTACCTTTAAGTTTATGAACTGAATGGCTTGTATGAATGAGGTGGTGTATGAGTTGTGATTTGTGAGTTTTAACATGATGTGAACATGATAATTGTATGAGATGATTCATGAAATTGAAATGATGAGTTTGGTATGAGTTCGACATGAGACATGAAAGGGTTGGTATCTATGTGGCATGGTAATGGCATGAGACAGAGCTCCATATTCTAGGATCGAGAATAATGAGTTGGCATGGTTTGGTTGGGAATACGAAAGAGGTGGATTACGAGAAATTTTATGTATATGTATATAAATTGTGTGTATGCATGCCGAATCTGTTTGATTGATTAAGAAAGTTTGGTTCGTGTCAGTGCGTAAGTCCTTGGGGATCTCTAGGTGAGATTCCCAGGGTCGTGCTTCAGTGGTCGGGACGTAATCCCATGGCCCCTGTTATTGGGTGTCTATGGTGGTGCCCCATCTGTATAACTAGGTAAGGATTCAAGGTAAGGTTGCATCCTGACACTCTAAGGAGTCAGTTAGTCTCACCTAGAGCGGACTAACTCCTGTGGTGAGAGTAGCAGGAGGCCCGAAATTCATTAAGGGCTAACCTTGTGGTGAGGGAAAATTGATTCATTATAACACTTGTAACACATACCTCGGGGGTGAGCAGAGGTATTCACCATAAGTGCAAGCATCCGCTGAATCCGACCAGGTTATATGTATCCGGATAAGTCGAGTCGAGTCGTAGTGTATTGCTTGGGGAGTCATGACATGCTTGTGTGATGTATGTATTGTGGATTGTGAATATGTATCTGATTTAATTGATGAAATGATTTTGGTTCTAGCTTACCCTTTGCTTGTTTGATTGTTTTGTGTGTGGTTCTTCTCTTTTGCAATGATCATCAAATTATTGATGTGAGCAGAAGCGAGAGGTTCTCGCGGTCAACAGGGGAACGGTGACTCCACTGCATAGTCCATCTGAGCTGGAGCTGATGTTGTACTTTTGTGGGCTTTTCTTAGGGCCACGGCCCATGTATTTTCGTTGACTTGTGACCTCTTTATGTTTCCTTTAACTTTATGACTGGTTTTCTGTGGCACCTTGGTGCGCCCTACGTTGTAAGGAGTGAGTTTAAACTCCAGGACTACGCTACGATATTATTCTAATGTGACACTTTGTTAATTACGCTATTAATTAAATGCGGTGTTACACTCTCTAGTTTCTTCTTTGAATAATATACAATAAACTATAATTGAAAATTAATTATTATAAGAATCATTAAAATGAAAATAAATATTTAAAGTTATAAAAGAGAGTTATAAAATAAATAATTTTTATGAATTTGTTAATGATAGTTTCTTTTGTATAATAAAATTAAAAAAAAATAAAGTTGGTAGGGTTTAAAAGAGTAAAAACATTACAAAAATTATATAAAGAAACGGTCATAGAGATAAAAATTGTAAGAAAATATATAAAAAAAAAATTCCTTATTTTATATTCTGTGATATACTTATACACACACGTATATAACTTTTTGTTTTTTGAAGTTAGAAGGCATTTTTAATGAATGTTGTTGGAAGTAGAGAGAGGAAAACATATATTCTCTTTAATTAAACATTATATTAAACCAAAAAATAGAAATAATTAAAATCTAGCTGTTTACTCTGCTTAATTTCGACACTCATGCAATAACGGAGTACAGCTTGGCACGAGAGGCTTATATAAGAGCAGCTCCCCCAGTCCTCGAATGCACCATCACCCACAACCCATTCAAAATCATGTCAACTTCCACAACCATCTTCATCACCCTAATCCTCGCGGTGCTGACGCTGTTCACGACCACCAACACAGCAGAAGGTGCTCGCACTTTCCTCGTCTTCGGAGACTCACTAGTTGACAGTGGCAACAACAATTACCTCCCAACCACCGCACGCGCCGACTCTCCTCCCTACGGCATCGACTACCCCACCCACCGCCCCACCGGTCGCTTCTCCAACGGCTTCAACCTCCCCGACCTAATCAGTACTATTCACTTTCCATAACACATTCCGCCATCTTCATGTATATTTGTTATTCTATGGAGTTACTAATTCCAACATTGTTACACACAGGCCAGCATATAGGATCCGAACCAACGTTACCATACTTGAGCCCTCAATTAACCGGACAGAGGCTCTTGATTGGGGCTAATTTCGCTTCCGCAGGGATAGGAATCCTTAACGACACCGGTTTTCAATTCGTAATTCCACTTCTCTTTTTCTCGGTCTTGGTCTATACATTCATGTAGTAGTCAATTGATCAATGCAGTTAAATTAACCCTAACCTAACCACGGCATTCGCAGTTCATTGGAGTCTTCACGTTAAATTCGAAATTAAGTATTAATTGTTAGTGCTTAGAAGCATAATTGAGAATTAATTGAGGTGCGTGAGACGGTGCAGGTGGGGATATTGAGAATGTTTCAGCAGTTTGCGCTATTCCAGCAGTACCAGGGGCGGTTGAGTGCGGAGGTGGGGGCGGCGCAGGCGCAGCGCGTGGTGAATGGAGCGCTGGTGCTGATGACGCTTGGCGGCAACGACTTCGTTAACAACTATTTTCTGACTCCTGTGTCAGCCAGGTCTCGCCAATTCACTGTCCCTCAGTACTGCCGATACCTAATCTCTGAGTATCGAAAAATTCTTATGGTATACGCACTCTCCACTGTCTTCTTTTCCTTTCACTTTCTACCTGTCTTGTCTCCTATATTTCAGTTACTGTATTAATTGAACTGCACCAATTCATGTGATGGGGATAATAACTGCTTGAGGTTTGGGGGGAAAGAAAGAAATACATAGAGTAAATTTTTAAACATAGATGATAATCATATAGTATTTCTACTAATGAATAAAAATTAGGACATTAAACTTATGTTATGTTTATAAGACATTTTATGTGTGATTTTTTTATATTATAAATCATAATCTCCAGAAATTATTAAAATTTGTTTGGTTAATCATAAATATTATATATCTTTTGAAAAAAAAAAGTAACTTAGTATTTTACCTATAAGTTTTAATTATTTACAAAGCTAAATACTAAAACTAATGCGAGTGAAATTTTATTAATTCAGATAAGTTAGGCTCTCACTTTCCATTAAAAATAATTTTGTTGGAAATATAGTAAAAATTATTATTTTCCGTATAATATTTAAAGAAACTAAAAGGGGATCAGAGATGACTGTGAAGCAGCGTGGAGAAGAAAGCGATCGTTTATAGAGATTTTCTTTCGCATAGTTCTCTTTAAGTAGAGCTTCTTTCTCAGCTACAAAAACTAAATACATGTATAAAAAAATTGGTACCCACGAATATTAGTGAACAAAATTCCTAACTAATAAAAAATGAATATTTTATATAAATATTATAAATGGATATTCACATATAATAGATAAGGTATTTTATACCTACATGTTAATAGAACAAATATGGATATCATATTATCTGTATATGTGGATACCAATATCTGCTATAATCTAATTTAAATTTAAAAAACGTAATTAAATATTAATATATTAATTTTGAATGAATTATTTTTTATCAATTGGTTTAAACAAATTTATATTGTTTTGTAAACTGTCATTCAACTCTATTTAAATAGGTTATTTGAACTTTGTTTAAATTTTATGAATGTGATGTGTTATATTTTATTTGAATTTATAGTTAAAATATGTTGTTAAATATTTTTAAAAAATTGTAAATACTCGTATGTATCCGTAGATATTAAAAGAATATACGAGTACACACATAATAAATACCTGCACAAATATAAAAATGAGTATAAGATAAATATTTATCGAGCGGTAAGGTGTGAAGAAAGTGAAGAAATTACTATTTGTACCATACTTGTCTTATTAACCTCCACAGTTTTAGGTTGAGTTTTTATAGAATTATGCTTTTGTAATAGTTTTATATATTTATTTTTTTGGTAAAATTTATACTTTTAATTATTGAATGAGTTAGTTGAAATATTTGTAAATCGCAAGTCAAATCCTCATGACATAAAACATACTAGTAATGTAAAGTTGTTGAACTTACGAATCCGGTCTAGATACCTTTTTTTTTTCTAGACATTTTAAGAAAGAAGACAGTTAAAAAGAAATAAAATATATAATTTTTAATTTAAATCAATTTGTTCTCTTCTATTTTACGTAAAACTACCGTGGAAAAAAAATAAGGATTAACCTTGTACCATCGTCACCATCACAATAATCGTTTAATGTGATTTTCATCTTCAAACTCTCATTCTTCTAAACTCTACATATATAGTGTATGGTATAATGGAGCAGATTTGATAACTCAAATTATAAAACACATGTGAAATTTATAAGAAAAATTTATTACAAAAATAATTGTTATAATAAATTGTTGCAAAATTTGTGAGATTTCAGTATCATAATTCATACAACAATTCTAAAAATTGATTAATTAAATAGATCATATTTATGTAAATAATTGAATTAATTTGAATATCTCAAATTGATAAATTGTCAACATTATCCCACTTAATTCATTTATCCGATTATCAATCAATTTAGAAAAGAATGATGCTTCTAACATTCTCCCATACAAACCACTAATTTTTGTCAAACATCCCAGTAATATTCATATATATATATATATATATATATATATATATATATATATATATATATATATATAAGTATTTTAAATATTTATTATTCTTTTAATGATTTATAAAAGTGTCAGTGTTGAAATTTTGTTAGGTATGTATTGTAACTCGGAAACCAACAATATTTCAACACATACGTAGTTGTAAGTGACTAAAAACATAATAAATAGAGTAGTTAGAAAATAATAAATAAAGTCATATAGCTGAGAGTTGCCGGGCTGCTTCATAAGAAAATGTGTGTTATTAGTTTTATTTAAACTTTTTTCTTATTTAATCATTTGTTTTTCCTGGGCACAACCTATTGATTAAGACTCGTCCAATTTTTGCAACGAAAGGGGTGATTTAATTTTATGGGTACATTTATTTATGATAATGCAGAGGTTGTATGAGTTGGGAGGTAGAAGGGTGCTTGTGACTGGAACTGGTCCATTGGGTTGTGTTCCTGCTCAGCTTGCTACCAGAAGTAGGAACGGAGAGTGTGTAGCTGAGTTACAACAAGCTGTTCAAATTTTCAACCCACTGTTGGTTCAAATGACCAGAGATCTCAACTCTCAACTTGGCTCTGACGTTTTCGTTGCTGTCAATGCCTTCCAAATGAACATGAACTTCATCACCAACCCTCAAAGATTTGGTCTCTCAACATCTACTCCTTATTTTCACTTTTATTTTTTTATCACTAAATACTCCTATTACTTTTCTAACTCTTCCACCCACTTTAAATCACTTCTACCACTTCAAATTAAAAACAATAAAGTTATTAAAGTTATACATAATTTCTTTAAGTGCACTTTTATTCGTTTGGAGTTTAAATTCAATAATAAACGATAGATTTTATTAAAGGCCCATTTATTACTCATATAAAACTATTTTTTATTTTTTTTAATTTAGGCTCTTTAAACTGGGAAATTAAAATTGGTTTATATTTTAACTTGGTCTTAAATTTTCAAAATAAATATAATATTTTTAATCCAACTATCTTATATTCTTTGAATATGTTAAAGAAATATTTTATATTGACATTTAAATTAAACATATTAAAATGTGAAACAAAAAACATATTTTAATTTGATATCCAAGTTTAAAAACCTAAAATATATTTAATCCTTTTAATTTAAAAAAATGAAAAAATACTTATAAAATTGTATTTACTATTTTTTTCCCTTTAAAATTGCCTCCAATGTAATAAATTTTAGACAGTCAAAGTTTTCATTAAGATATTTTTACCAAGAAAACTTATACACAGTTCTATAGGAACGTAGTGGGAGGAGATGTTTTTTAATTAAATTTAGAGTTTTATGCAATATGTAACATATTTAATAATAAAATACATACAATTTTTTAGATAATAATAACACTTACCATATTGATGTTAAATTATACAATTTTTGAAATATAACTTTTTTTAGTATTTATATTCAATACGTTTGTATTTTGAATTAGATATAATCCATGTATCCTGATTTTTAATTGTTGGTGTGAGAGCAGGTTTTGTTACATCAAAGATAGCGTGTTGCGGTCAAGGTCGTTTCAATGGGATAGGATTGTGCACTGTAGCGTCAAACTTGTGTCCAAATCGTGACACGTATGCATTTTGGGATCCTTATCACCCATCTGAACGTGCTCTAGGTTTCATTGTGAGAGATATCTTCAGCGGAACTTCTGACATTATGACTCCAATGAACCTTACAACCATCATGGCCATCGACTCCAACCTCTATTAATTAATTTACTTATTTCATCCACTGTCACCAAGTGAGGCAAAAGCTTCATTATCATTATAATTCTATTGAATGTGCCTGTAGTGTGCTATTTGTGTTTTCTATTTTGGTGTATTTGCAATGCAACATCACTTCTAGAGTTAGTGGAATGAATGAGGTTTTCAATGTAAGTTATTTTTAAAATCTACGACTAAATTTTCAAGAATTTATGCTTTCATGAATAGCAAGTTTTATAAAATTGGTTCAGTCAAGTTCATAGTTATCCATCACACATTATTTATGTTACTACTTTTTTCAGTAACTTTTTTCTAATTTTACGTTTTGTTTTATTCCCACTTCACTTGTTATACATAATGTGTTACGAATTATTAAGATATCATTATATACATAGTTAGTTATAATATTATCAGTAAATTTAGCCCATAATTTTCTAATGATTCTTCATTATTAATATTATCTTTCATGTATATTCTACATAAAAAAATAATTTTATATCTAATTTCAACTATTTTAACACAGTAGTCTTTAAGAAGAGATGATATATATTAAAAAATTAGAGAAATATTTATATAAAAAAAAATCACAATGATTGAGACTTATATTTGTTCATCTTTATTGAAAAATACAACTTTTAATTTTGGTTCATCAAGGAATAAGCTAGTAATATCAAGAATTCCATTGTCATCCAATAAAAAGTCATTTGTAGCAATATTCAAAGGTTTAATTTTCTCTTCTTTGTATTTTTGAAGAATTTCTTGAGAGAAAATTAAGATTACTATAGACACCAGTGTAGTAAAGGCTTTCTGCCCCGGTTATTTTCCATATTTTGCCTCGGGTCTGGAATCGAGGCATATTGGAGCGAGGCCAAAAGGTACCTTTTGGCCTCGGTTATCACCCGAAGCCATAGACCCAGTTTTATGCCTCGGTTGTTTTGAAACCGGTGCCATATACACAGCTTTCTGCCTCAGGTCAGTTAGAACCGAGGCCATAGGTGATAAATATTTTTTTTTAATTCAAATTTTCGCAAGCTTTTGAACACATGGCCACCAATTTTCACCATGCATACTCATGAACTTCTGGAATGCGAGGTGGAGATCTGCAATACATATTTTAACAGCTCACTTGTGAATAAAAGTATAGGCATTGGGCCATAAGAACAGAACTGCGAGCAACAGTATCAAAATGTGGCATACCAGAGTAAGAAAGTGATACTCAAGCAACTCAAACAGGACCCAAGCAGCAGTGGCTTCGCAAAGCACGCCAGCAGAACGAGATACAAAAGCCCTGAAATTTAAGAAGTAGAACGAATTACTGAAACTAAGAGTGAATGTTTGAACTCATTTGAGATAGAAACAAACCTTGGTGGCTCGAACCAGTGTCAAAACAAACATTGAGAACAAACACCAAACACTTGACAAGCTGAGAAAATTTTTTATAGACAAATAACTATCTAACACAAAAAAAAAGAAAAAGAAACAGGAGAAGGAAGGGGCCGGCGGCGAGTCGGAGATTCAACGAAGGCGATTCGGTCGCGTGTCAGAGCAGAAGATGATTGTTTCGTGTGGTGGGCGACGAGGGGATGTTGTGGTGACGCCAACTAGGCCTCCAGTGTTGGTCGGCGCCGACGCCAGTTACTGCGGAGGTTGTGCAACGACAGCATGGAGGTTGGTCTAGTTTAAATGCATTACGGGGGCATGTGGTACCAGAGCCACCTGAACCACTAGATCCACCAGAGCCACTTGAACCTCCGGAACCACCTGAGCCACCGGAACCTCCTTAGCCATCGGAAGCACCTGAAGGAGTTGGTTTGACAGGCTTATGCTTTGGCCTAGGGTGTGGGACGGGGCATGTCCCACCTGCTACCTATCTCCCACTCCCTTCACGCTCGTGCACGTGCGCGTTCGGGTGCTGTTGTTGCTGGTGGTGCGGCGGTGGAGACTCGTCGACGGTGGCCGGAGGGTGTGGTGGCAGTGGGTGCAGCGAAGAGAGAGAGAGAGAGAGCATGAGAGAGAGAGCGTGCGAGAGAGAGAGAGCGCGCGAGAGAGATAGAGTGGAATTGCATAGGCGCTGGCACGAGGACGAAGAAGGGTTCGTGAATTTCGAACCCTAAATAAACCCTATGGCTTCGCTTGTTAGAGGAACCGAATCCATTGACCCTTTTTGGGCACTGGGTCTCCTTGGACCGAGGCCTATACCCGTGACTTCCAGCCACTTTTTGGCTTCAGGTCTTACTGGACCGAGGCCTATACCCCTCTTTGGCGCCGATTTTGAGCGAACCGGGGCCTATACCCCTCTTTGACTTCGGGTATTTGGAGAACCAAGGCCTAAAACTTGGCTCTAATTGCAAAAATGCCACCGCGCCATTATATGCTTTGGTTTCTGGCCAACCGAGGCATATAAGGCGAGGTAAAATGGGAATTCTATACTAGTGAGACAAATACTTAATCCTTTTCATTTTAGGTGTCATCTTATTTTTTTTCAAGAAATGTATAAAAGAGTAGTGCTCCAATTTCTTTCACAACAAGAAGAAAAAAATGGTTGTCCAAGTAACTTAAGAACTATATTTTGAACTGTTGGTGCATGAGATCCATTACTATGATTTTGCATCCATTTTACCTATATCCCTTAAAGATTCAACATTTGCAAAATCTTTCATTCCACCTAAAAGGTTTGCAAATTCTATATTTACTTGTATCTTTACATCCCCATCATCAAAGTACCTCTTAAAACAGTTCTTCCTTTCATAAGCAAGTTCCACATCTTACGTGGGACACATGTTGTGAATCTTCAGTTAACCATTAAGGACTCTCATATCTACAATATGAAAAATACAAAAAGATATATTACACTATTTTATAAATTACATTAAAATATGATCATAAAATAATTTAACTATATAATTACCTTAGATTTAAAGAATGAGCAAGACAATGAAGATATGTGCTACTCTTAGTCCAACAATCAATTAATATTGAGTTTACTGCGTCAAAAAATGATGAATGTTCAATTTATGTCTTGCTTGTAAAACAATTAAGAGGATCATTAAGAATTTAGGATTCTCACACGATAAAACATAATAGAGCACTAACCTTGATCCATGAGAGATCCTGTGAATATGCGTTCTTCAATTTGTAATTTTGTGTGCTCTTCAACCACCATTTCTCAATCTATCTCTTTGCCTTTCTTTTCTCTTCTCACACGTTCTTGATGGGTTACTGTGGAAAGAACCTTATGGCTAGAGACAGAACCCAAATCCCTTTTATAAACCAACGTCTATCAAGTTGGTTTTTATTTTATTTTATTATCACTTCCCATAATAATAACCAATATGTCTTTAAATTTTATTAAATCACAATTGAGTCCATCATAATATTTCAAATGAGTCACTAATAGAATTAATTCGTCAATTAATTCTAACATTCTCCCACTTGACTTATATGATGTCATAACATTATGTGATTTAATACATAAACATAATGCACATTAAAAGACCTTGCATAAATTGGTTCCATCATTATTAATAATTAAAGATATAAAGATAATAAGAGTCATGGTGGTCACACATCATTCGGTCGACATGATCCCTTCCATGTACTACTATATCATCCATTTCTCCTTAATATTACCTTAAAACGAGAAGTCCAATATGGGTTTAAACATAATGTCATTTTACAAAGCAATAACATAACATAATTTGTTTTCTTTATCATAATTTGCATGCATAAACACAAAGAAGAAAACACAGATTTTAGAAATTTATACATTAGGGAGCTTAGAGTGTCACATAAACATTAATAACATTAACAATCAAAATTTAACATTCACTAGTATACATAATGCCCATATTCTTTACATGGCCACCATACAATTTGGGCGGTAACCCTTTTCTTAAAGGGTCATCAATCATAAGATCTGTGCTAATATGTTCTATTGACACTCTACGTTTCTAAACTTCTTCGTTAACGACAAAGTATTTCAACTCCATATGCTCAGCACCTTTGGAATACTTGTCGTGTTTAGAAAAGAAGACTGTTGTGGAATTATCACAATAAATTTTCAGCGGCTTGGAAATATTGTCGACTACTCCAAGTCCTGAAATAAAGTTTCACAACCAATTAGCCTGAAATGTGGCCTCAAAGCATGCCACAAATTCAGCTTCCATGGTGGATGCAACAATGATAGTCTGCTTCACACTTTTCCATGAAATCGCTCCTCCGGCCAAAAGATACACATAACCAAATGTAGACTTTCTTGTATCCACACAGCCGACAAAGTCTGAATCTGTATAACCTATCACCTCAAGGTGATCATATTTTCTATAAGTAAGCATGTGATTCTTTGTTCCTTGTAGGTATCTTAAAACTTTCTTTGTAGCTTTCTAATGCTCCAGTCTTGGATTACTTTGGTATCTACCAAACATACCAACTACAAAGCTAATATCTGGCCTCGTACATGTTTGAGCATACATCAAACTCCCAACAACAGATGCATAAGGGATATTTTCCATCTGTTTCCGTTCCAAATCATTCTTTGGACATTGCATGAGACTAAACTTGTCTCTTTTCTGTATTGGAACGGAAGATGCTGAACATTTATCCATTCTGAATCTCTCTAAAAATTTATTAATATATATGTTCTGAGACAAACCTAACAGTCCTTGTGATCTATCATGAAGTATTTATATTCCTATCACATAGTATGCCTCACCCATATCTTTCATTTCAAAGTTATTAGAGAGAAACCTCTTAGTCTCACTTAATAGACCAAGATCATTAGTCGCAAGCAAGATATCATCAACATACAGAATCAAAAATATAAACTTACTCCCACTGACCTTCAGATATATACACCGATCAACGGTGTTTTCCTTAAATCCAAAGGACACAATAGTATCATTGAACTTAAGATACCATTGCCGAGAAGCTTGTTTAAGTCCA
>Ga0214545_1003436_pt1 | contig 30195 bp, 15 predicted proteins | sample CNSS4metaG_FD_160064 | JGI IMG/M metagenome (GOLD analysis project Ga0214545, IMG submission 160064) | Root nodule microbial communities from cowpea collected in UCLA plant growth center, Los Angeles, California, USA - CNSS4 | ecosystem: Host-associated > Plants > Roots > Nodule | place: USA...
CCTTGTTAAGAATCAGTTTAATAAGACTATTAAAGCTTTTAGAACTGATAATGGTCCAGAATTTAATTGTATTGATATATGCAATGCCTATGGGATAAATCATCAAAAGAGTTGTGTTGAAACTCCCAACAAAATTCTGTTGTGGAGCGAAAGCACCAGCACATCCTCAATACTACTCGCTGTCTTTTATTCCAATCTAATTTACCAAAAGCCTATTGGTGCTATGCTGTTAATCATGCTATTCATATCATTAATAGATTGCCTACCACTATTCTAAATAATGCTTGTCCTTATCAGGTTCTGTATGAAAAACCTCCCACTTACCTAAATCTTAAGGTTTTTGGAAGTCTATGTTTTGCTAGTACTCTTGAATGTAATAGAACCAAGCTTGACCCTAGAGCTAGAAAATGCGTGTTTTTAGGTTTTAAAAATGGTGTTAAAGGCTATGTTCTTCTTGACACCTCCAGCAGAGAAATTTTTATATCCAGAAATGTGATATTCTATGAAAATATTTTCCCTTACAAGAATGTTAGTCAGCACATCCAGTCCACTGAGAGTGAAGAACATGACCTAAACTTCCTATGTGATGACATTGACAACTGTCCACAAGATGTCAGAATTAATGAACAGATTCCTCCCAGAACTGACACTGGTGGTTCAGAAACAGAAACAGAATCCATTCCAGACATCACTAGTGACGAATCCACTAACCACTCCGACATTGACCTCCCACACAACAATGATCAAGGATCTGAGAATGTGACTCTGAGAAGGTCAGAAAGACAGAGGAAAACACCTACCTATTTGAAGGATTATCTACACCAGGTGAATAGTTCCATGAACCCCAAGCATTTCATTCATAATAGATCTGTCTTTAAAACTAATTATCCCATTAATTCTGTCCTTTCTTATAAATCTTTGTCTAAAGAGCATCTTAAATATACTCTAGCTATAACTTCCACGCATGAACCACATACTTATGCTGAAGCTTCCAAGGATCCCAAATGGATTGATGCTATTCATAAAGAAATAAAAGCTCTAGAGGATAATAAAACCTGGTATTTTACTGATCTACCTGTTGGAAAGAAACCTATAGGATGTAAGTGGATTTTTAAAATCAAATATAAATCTGATGGGACTATTGAAAGACACAAGGCTAGGCTTGTTGCTAAAGGGTACACTCAACTAGAGGGAATTGATTTCATTGATACTTTTTCCCCTGTTGCTAAACTTACTACTATGCGTCTTTTACTAGCCATTGCAGCCACCAAAAATTGGTATTTACACCAACTTGATGTGGATAATGCCTTCTTACATGGCACCCTTGATGAAGAGGTTTACATGAATCCACCTCCTGGGCTTCAGGTTCCTAAACCAGGTCAAGTTTGCAGGTTAACTAAGTCCCTTTATGGCCTGAAACAGGCCAGCCGTCAATGGTTTGCTAGACTATCCTCCTTTCTGATATCTGCTGGTTTTTCTCAATCCCAATCTGACCATTCTCTTTTTACTAAATCAAAATTAGACACTTTTACTGTTCTCCTTGTGTATGTAGACGATGTAATATTGACAGGCAACTCCCTGGATGAAATTGATAAAATAAAGGCTTCCCTACATGAAGCCTTCATAATTAAGGATTTAGGAAGCCTAAAATACTTCCTAGGCTTTGAAGTGGCTAGATCTACTAAAGGAATACACTTATGCCAGAGAAGATACGCTCTGGACATCCTATCTGAAACTGGAATGCTGGATTGCAAACCATGCCAGACCCCTCTCATGAACAACACTAAAAATCTATTTGACAAAACTGCTGAACCTGTAAATGATCTTGATTCCTACATACGTCTGATAGGGAAGTTGCTTTATCTTACTAACTCAAGACCTGATATTTGCTACTCAGTACACTTACTTAGTCAATTTGTGCAAGCACCTACCATATACCATCAACAAGCGGCCCAACACATCCTCATATATCTAAAAACCAGCCCTGCCAATGGCCTTTTCTTCGCTGCCACTAATGACATTCAAATCAAAGCCTTCAGCGACTCTGACTGGGCCACATGCCCAGACACAAGGCGCAGTGTTACTGGTTACTGCGTTTTCTTAGGAAACTCCTTGATTTCCTGGAAATCAAAGAAACAAAGTATTGTGTCCAGGTCCTCCTCAGAAGCCGAATACCGTGCCCTAGCCACTACCACTTGCGAAATACAGTGGCTCAACTACCTTCTCCACGACTTCCATGTTCAGCACACCGACCAATCTATCCTCTATTGCGACAACCAGTTTGCCAGACAAATAGCTCACAACCCCACCTTCCATGAGCGCACGAAACATATTGATCTCGATTGTCACGTCGTCCGCGAAAAACTCCAGAAGAAACTCTTCCACTTACTGCCGATTCACTCCGATGAGCAACTCGCGGATATTTTCACAAAAGCCCTCCATCGCACCTCTTTTAAGACCATTCTTCCCAAGCTTGGGCTGATGACCATCCATCACCCAGCTTGAGGGGAGGGTATTGAAAACCCCCTAGATCTAGGGTTTTCTGTTTTCTGTTTTGTTTTCTGTTGATCGTTGGTTAGGGCTGTCTGTTAATTAGTTAGGGTTTGTTTTCGTTCTCACGGAGACTATAAATAGATCTCCTTCATGTACAAAGATAAGGAGAAGAATACAGAGAATAAAAGGGAATACAGTTCTTTTATGCTTACCTTCGAAGCTCTCCTCTCTCTCGATCTTTCTTTCTTCTCCTCTTTCTCGCGCTTCCTTTCTTTTCTCATGTTCCTCCTCTGAAGCTTCGTCGCCATGACAACTCTCTTCGCATCAAGGGTTCGAGGGTTTGATACTCCTAATGTTGGGTTTGGGCCGCAATATAATTTAACAGGATCATTTTAATGCACAAAATATAGTGTAAATAATCTTATAAAAATAATCAGAAAAAAATTCTACTGTTTATTACAAAAATTAAATTTAGCATTTTTTTTACTAACGGAGTGAAATTTGTTTGCACACATAAATTAAACTGTTTAAACGATATGATTAAAATTCACGCGGTTGGTATTTTTGAATAAAAATATCAATTTTGATAGTTTTTATTGGAAATAATTTTATAACAAAGTTAAATATAATTTCTGAAATAATTGTTTCAAAAGTTCATATTTTAAAATTATATAAGTTAATAAAATGGATAATGCATTTTAACATTTGATATAAATAAACTTTTTAAAAGTTCAACATTGTTAGAACAGTTTTAAACTAGAATCAATATTTATTTAAATTTGCACTCATTCAAGTTTCTATCTCATTGTAATTAGGAAAGAAATATTCTTAAATTAATAATTTTGTAACTATTAAATCTTTATAAATCTATATGTCGACTAAATTCATATTAAACCTTCAAGATCAAACTTAAATAAATATTTACTATATTTAAATAATAATTAATGATTAGATGACGATAAGTACAGATACTTGCTAATTAAATTCCTGAATATTTTTTTAAAATTAATATAAGCAAGTCTTTTAAAATTTAATTTTTTCAAACAAAATAAAAGTATTTAAATAATAACTTTTAAAAATGTGACAAAAATTGCTTTTTAAAACTTGAACGATGTATTTAGACGCATTTATCGAACATATTTTGTTTGTTAAAATTACAACCATGGAAGGGGTTGTCACATGTCGGTTTCAGGTTTCACTATAAAAGGACCCGCCATAAAATTTGGAGCGCCTTCACTACGTACCTGGCCTACGTCAATACGACATCGTTTCCATGTATTATTCTGTTCTGCAATTGTTACCCAACCCATTCCCATTTTTCGTCTTTCTTCTCATTTTGTCCCAGAAATTCGCGAAGGAACCTGGCTCTGCTGCCGCATTCAACCATGGCTTCTGGTTCTGGTACACTTGGATTTTCTCTTCCCACACAATTATTCCTATTTATCAATTTTGTAATATCCAATTGTGTGTATTTTCGAAATTTTGGTCAATTGAGAATTAAAGATTGGCGATTCACTGAACAATTAAGTTCATTTCCTGTGAGGAGATTGGTTCTTTTATGAACGAGTGATAAAACTCTGAGTGTTTATTTATGTTTTCCTTCTTTTACAGATCTTGCGTTGGCCGTTTCCTCTGAACTCGAGTCGGTTTTGAGGTTGAAGACCGTTGACTATTTTATTACGAGGAGGCCATGGCTTGGTATGTTCCACGCTGTTACAATGGTTACTTTGGTTCCAAAAATGTTTGTTCTGTATAATCGGGTGGCCTAATTCACTTCTTTTTGTTGTTATGCATTTTGTTTCAGATCTTTATGGAGTTAATGTTAGACCTGTTGCGCCTTTTGGGAGTGCAAGTAGGAGGCCTTACGTGGATCCTGCACTTATACATCGCTCCTTACCTGATGAGCTGCTTTTTGAAGTATTTCACGTCATCAACTTATATATATTTATTTATCATTGATTTAATGGTGGTTCTTGATGGTGGAAGTACATTATGTGAAAGTGGCAATGTGATTAGTTACTACCTGCTGTATGCTACTACTTCAGATCAGTCGTGTCTGATCTAAATGTTTGATGTGGAACAGTTTGGTCATGTTCACGAACTCATTGTTTTCTCTCTCTCTCTCTCTCACTCACTCTCACGCGCACACTCTTGCCAAAATACAACTTTTGAAAACTAACTTGATAGTAGGTTTGCCTTGTCGATGCTTTGAGCTCAGGAACTGAATTTAAAATAAGAACCAGAATATCAGTGACGTAATTCTTCACTTGTTCGAAACCTCTATGAAAACTGTTTGTCCTTCTCTCCAATTTTTGAATAAATTATATGTACTGAAATTCATATTCTATAAAGTCTATCGTTGTCTACAAGAAAAACTGAGATTTTTACTGAATATATTTTATAGGTCTTTACTCGAATGACTCCATATGACTTGGGGAGGGCAGCTTGTGTGTGTCGAAAATGGAAGTACACAATTCGTAATCCTGTATTTTGGCGCAATGCATGCTTGAAGGCTTGGCAGGTAAACTTAGAAGAAGGTTTTTAACTATAGAGCTCCTACTGCTTAAAAATCACATTTCTGATTATGGAGTCCCTCTTATGAAGCTATCTGGGATTGTGGAAAACTATAAGATACTTCAATCAAAATATTATGGATCATGGCGGAAAATGTGGCTGTTACGACCAAGGTTGCGGACTGATGGTAAGAAAAACTGTTTTTTATTGCATAACTTTGTTTTCTGCTCCTCTATTGATTGACAATGGTGTGTGATGGTTATGGTTTTTTATTTTCATTATTAGAACTGGACTTGGTCTAACTTAGCCCTAAAGCTATTTTAAAAAGAAAGGATTGTCCTAGCCTTATTAGGAGTATTTTGGCCATATTCCTTTTCCCTAATCAATGTTTGACATCTTAACTCTCCTTCCTTTCCTAATACGGAGGTTTGGAGTTTAAAGTTCACACAAGTACATTTTGCAAGTAACCCATTATTTAGGCTTGATAGAGTATGGTTTTATTTTGGAAATGGACTGGAAACCCAAAAGCTAAGTTGAGGTAGAGGATTGCTCTAACCTTATAAGGACTATCGTGACATATTCCTAGCCAATGTGGGACATCTTAGCATTCACATTTATAACCCTCCCCTCCTCCACAGCCAAGGGTCAAAAGAGAAGAAGAAAAATAATAAAATGAACTTTAAATTCAAGCTATAACGGAACTTACACTATTTTCCTATCCCTTTTATGTTACATTTTAAGTTAGCTCCGTTTTCTTACTATGCTTTCATGTCTCAGGTCTTTATGTGAGTAGAAATACCTATATTCGAGCTGGAGTTGCTGAGTGGAAAATCACTAATCCCGTACATGTGGTATGCATCAATATCTACTTGTATTGCTAAGCAATAGACATTTTTTATTTTTTAAATATTTGTTACTGTGTCATTAAGTAGCATGTTGTTAACTGGGTTTTTGTCAACTTTTTTTCAATATCTTATTTTGGGGAATAAGATGCTTGTAGTAGACTGTTACTTTGCAAGTATCAGAAGGTATTTGCTTTATTTTCTGTTTTCATTCTCAGTTCTACATTTTCATTAATAACTACAGAAGTGTTACTATGTTTCCATTCCATATCCTGTTTTCAAGTTCTTTTACTAAAACTTGAAGACAAGAAAGAAAAGGAATACAAGATTACATTTTTGCCATTATAAATGAAAACTTATCAACTGAAAATAAAGACAGAAACAAAACCGAACCAAACAGCCAGCCCTTACCTTAGTATTCCTCACTTAGAAATTCAGCATCATCAGTTTATAGTGTCCAGTGATTTTTAAGAGTTCGAAACCCTTGTTACTCGTAACTATAAAATTGTATGTGAATTTATAAATCCTATACAATATGGGATCCTAGCTTTTTCATGTGATGAACCTTGTTCTGTAAGATCTTTACCGTAATATACTTGATAAGTCTATAAACCTGCAAATCACACCTTTTGATCTCCTGTCCGGATAACCTCAAAAACTAGATGGGTAGCTGCTAGCCCTTCTTGTTGTCCCACACGATTTAAGACTTTAAGAATGATATGTGTCTTGGTCACACAAATTCAAGCGGCAATTAAATCACTTCTCTAATTTCAGTTTCTATTGGTGATTGATGTGTGATAATTCCCATTGATGAAATTGTATTGTTGTATTGTAAACTACAACGTTTCTGTCAGAGCCTCTTGAGTTGAGTTGAGAGTGTGAAAAACCTGAGTGTAGGAGTGCCCCTTTGGGTATTATTTCTAGTCTCCTTGGTACTATGGCCGTTTAGCACTATAGTAAATAATAGGATATTTCTACTTATAAACCATTGTAATTGTTGGAGAAGACTGGTGAGTGTATTGTTATCCTTGATATGATGAAATGCTTTTGAAGTTTGTATTGTCTTTTTAGTTTCATCCACAGTACAGAGGGTTTTAATGTAAAATTTGATTACCTTCCCCCGGTAGGTGTGTTCTATGCATTTATTTTATGCAATGGTGGTTTCTTGATCTGGATATACAGGATACTACTTGATACCTCTTTTTCACTTGAAATATTTAATTTAGAAAGAAGAAATAATTTTTTTTGGCAGCAAAGCAGTGCATCTAGGATGATTGCCTGAACCATTTAAAAGTGTATAAGAATGTAGGTTCTATTTATATTGGTCCTCAAGTTGCAGTGTATGAGAGACATTGTAAAAGCAAGTTGTGCAAAAATCTTGTTTAGTTTTTCATTTATTTACCTATTTATTTTTTGCATGTAATTTTCACCATGTTCTGCAGGTCTGCTATTTCCGGTACATGAGATTTTTTCCATCTGGCCGATTCCTTTACAAGGTTACAATTCAGTAATGACTGAATCCATTTAATGTATATACTTTCTTGTATCTGATTGTTTGAAAGGTTTTATTTTTTTTGTTTTATGTAGAATTCATCAATGAAGATCAAGGATGTGGTGAAGTGTATGAATTTTCGATCATCTAAAGCAGACTGTGTTTTTGGTGGCCACTACACATTGTCAGATGACAAGGTTATGTTCTTATGCTTGTTAAATTATATAATTCATATTTTCTTGATACGTCTGCCTCTCCTTTAAACTGCATTGTTTAAATATCTGAGTACACATTCTGTTTTTGGAAATTTATTGCATAAATTAGTATTTATGTTTCTTCTTATGGATTTTGAGGCATTGGCAATTGGTATTATTATCATGGCAGGTTGAAGCTGCAGTCTTATATCCAGGCATGCGACCTACTGTTTTGAGGATACGCTTAAGGTATTTGATGAGTTTGCCTGATTAGCATACGTGTCTTGTTGAACAGTAAAGCTAACATCAAGAACCAGAAATTAAGTTTTTCCCGTTCCCTACCTTGTTAGGTTGGGATTTGATGGGCCATTTGTACTCTGGCAATTTTATAAAATAGATCAAATATTCGTCTAGATTATCTTCAACCGGTGGAGGATGAGGTGTTGAATTTAGAGAAATGTTTCCAGTGTAATAAGTTAAAGTTAAAGGTTGTTTTGATTTGGAGTTCACTGATCCAATGGATGCCTCAAAAATTCCCTTCCTTCTCCCATGCCAGATAAAAGAATAAAGCAAGGAAGCAGAATATCCTTTTCAGCATGGATCATAGAATAAGGAGGCATAGTTGTTCATGCTTATGAAGGGAGCTGAAACAGGGAAGGATATTCTATATATATGGATTCTAGTAAGCCCAAATCCCAACCATTCTATTTGTCACATGTGTCTGAAGTAAATTTAACTTGGCTCACTGGCATATGACGTGCTAATCATGGGTCACTGTTATTGACTTTTGAGCAACATAATTGACAATAAAATGGGATACTAGAGAACAGGTAACAGAGAAGACCTAGTCAGACAATTGATTAATAATTAAATTTTGGCTGATGTTAATCCAAAATTGGAGTTAATTCAACTTTGCTTTAGCAAGGAAATTATATTCCCCTTCACAATGGTATTAGAGTCTTAGTCCTGTGTTGGGCCACCTTTATGTATTTGCCGAACTCCAAGCTGGTAGTCCTATACGTGTTTGAAGACCACCTTAATTAACTAGTCTTAGTTGTGGCCTTTCGAGGCTTGCATTAATTTTAGCCTCAAGAGTGATGGTTCAGTTTCACAGATATGATTTAAATAGAGCTTATAAAACTTGGATAGTTCTCATCTTACAAGTTGATGTTGTGGGGTTATGTTAAATTCTAAACGCATTTTTTTAGATCTTATCTTACTTGGTGAGGATGGCTACATCGATCACATAGAAACAAAGAGGAATGTGTTTTTATCACTACAAATAAAATAGAAGAGAGAATGTAACATAAAGTCATTGGGGATCTAGTTACTCCAAGAGTAAGTGATACCCTGTAATTATTAATGGCGATGATTTTCTTTATTCTCCAAATAGATTAAATGTTTCCATTAAGTACATCATGTTTGCAAATTACCATGCAATGTAAAAGCTACCTTCTAGTTCATCTTACGAATATATTTTAGTATATAATATATTTTTAAAATAAAAGTCGTTGTTAACTGTGAAATTACATACTGGTGAAGTGTTAATCTAAAATTTGGTATATGTCATCAAAATAATATCACGATGTAGTAATTAGATCTGTTAAATTTTAGAGAAGTTATAAAATGGTATAAGTGCCTTCGTACTTCTACAATAGGTGAATTCTTTCCGATGTAAGATCATTAATCCTCAACCTATTTAAACCATATGAGAGTTGGAATAAAATCATCAATCCAAAATATAATTATAATTGGTCTTTGTGTTACATCACTTTGAAATGTCCCCCAGGCTCTTGAAAGTTGCAGAAGGTCGTTGGTTTTAACCTTTCTACTGAAAAGCAGAATATAGAAACGGAAAAGAAGTTTTGTAACATGTAAAACTAACTTGGATTTTTATAAAGTTGAATTAAGCTTATTTCTTTATTCTTTTTCTTTTGAAATTAATCTTTACTGACAGTATGAATCGGACTTAATATGCTTCTGTTGCGTACGGTATAGGATAAGGGGAACTGCAGCAGGGGCTAACAATCGGATGGATTTGATGTCACTTGTCACTAGTGGTGTAAACAGTAGTGAAGCAAGTGTACCTGAGGAGGACATTCTTGGGGTTGTTGAAGGATGGCAGGATGACGAAACACACAACCCAGATGTACCAGCTGTCTCACATAAGAGGGGCATGACTCCCTTTGTCTTTGTTCCGTTTGAAGAGGTACATTTTTCTCTCACGTCATCCTTTTAATTATATAAGCCTGCAGCTACTAAATTGATTAATAAACATTTTAATGATCCCTGGATTCAGTGACAATTACTTCTTGATTTTTGTTGCTTCTAATATTGCCGCAAACGTTGTAAAGTAATAAAATCCCCTAAATTCTATGTTAGATTATGATATATTTTTAATAAAGCGATAAAGTTCAAAGTTTATTCATTTTGTATTTTAGTCAATTGAGTAGGAAGTTACTATAATGGAAGTTTCGTAGCTTAACATTGTTGATATAGATGAAAATGTGATCAGGAGCATCCATTAGCTTCTAGCATATATGTAGGTGGTATTGGATGTCATTAATATTACTCATACTTGTTTCTCATATTTTTCAAATTACTTCTCTCTTGTTTATCGAGGACCATGTTGACATTATGACTTATTATTTCATAAGAAAAGCCAACTATTAATTATCAAAAGAGATTATTTGGCTTATGGTTTCACATTATGGCTCTAATCACACATCTTTCTGAAATTCGAATACTCCTTAATTTGCCCCCCTTTTGTGCAGGTGGAAACATCAGTTTTGAATCTTCCGGTGGAGAAAATGGATTACTTTGTGCCTGGTTGAATGTTAGGATGCCTCGGAATAGAATTGGCTCATTTGTAAATATTACACAACTTGAAGTCATTAAATTTGTATATTTGTATCTATGTGTAGCAGTGTCGTGATGAGATTGATTTGGTTCGTTTTGCAGAATCATCCCTTTATTTATGCACCTGCATAACGGGAATAATTGTAGTTTTTTAGCAAATCATGGATTCGGTTGTTGAAGATATGTTGTTATAAAACTATAAAAAAATTGTGTAAGACGTGTTGGTAGAGGAATTGGGTGATAAATTATAAGTGTGAACCCAGTCAATACTGCTTTTCTGGGTTTGGGAAGACTTGCTGCCATGGGAACATGAAGCGCAAAGGAAATACTCATAACAGTAGCGAGGCAGCTCTTCAAAAGGTTAAATGCACGACCCTGTCTAATTCCTGTTATTTATTATTTTTATGGGTTTCTATTTGAAAACTCTTTAGCTTAACGTAAATTCAAAATAAGAATAAGTTAATGAAGAAAAGAAAAATATTCCTGCAAACAGATAGGTAATGCCTTCAGGATCACACCTTTGTATTAGACCCCTTGTTCCCGGTAGAAGAGAATCTACTTGGTATCCAATTTTGATTTTAGAATAAATGCTTTAAAAACACTTTATAAAAAGTGTTTCCATAAGTTTTATTTAGGAGAAAGATAGCTGAACACCCAAGAGTCTTTGATAGAGCCGAAGAAATAGATAGTGGAAATAAGTAGACCAGAAAAGAAGGTAAAAATAACAAATGACTAAAACAATATAATAGTTCAATCAACCAAATCACTTTATTCACCTCTTTCTCCTTTCTGTTTTTTTCTTTTTTATAAGCTACTTTTATGTATGTAACAAAATGATAAAGTGCAATATGATATAAAGAAATAACAGATAATTGATTAATATGGGTGATGCTCTAGTGTAACAGGATGAGAAAAGTAAAGAGAGAAAAAAAGGGGAAGTTTTAATTTAAGGTAGTGTTCGTAATTTGAAAGTTGTCTGGGCATTGACTCGTTTGTTAAAGTGGTGAGTTCTCATTGTTCAAATTGGAAAGCTGGAACAGACAAAGGTATCTCGTTAAACAATGATTGAGTCCAATTACTTCAGATATAACTGACAACAATAGTGATGTAAAAGCTCAAAAGAGTGTTATTCGGACGAGTTCATATTCTCTATTCGATTTTTTTTTTTACTATCATTTGTTTGATATTAAAAATATATTGATATTAATATTTTAATATATTTTAAAACATTAAAATTAATGTTTATACGTATATTTTGTAGGCACATAAAAAAACAGTACAAAAAAATTTGATAGAGAATCCAAATTTTCAGTTTAGTGTTTGAAAGAAATTTAAAATTAAATTAACACACTAACTGTTGAGAAATTGAAGTAGTGAGTATTTTTTCCTATACTTCATTAATTAAATTAGCCCATCCCTAAAAATTAGTGGGATAAAAAAAATTAAAGCGGTAATAGAATTGATTATGGCGGGTGCATTTGGGGCATATTATTGAGCTTTTGAAAAGGCAAATGCTCTCATCACTTTTAATAAAGTAAAAAAAGGGAGGGGAGGATGGAAAGAAACATGCTTTAATACCCTTGCTTACAAAGCAAGTATCCACAACTTTTCTTCCCACATATCATGTTTCATAAGAAGTAATTGAAAGCAACAAACTCTTTTATGAATAAAATTTTAATATTTTTAGTTATTGAATAATTTTTATGTAAACTTTATTAAAGACTTTGAGTTTATTATGTATTTGGTGAAACTTATGTATATTTAATTAAATAATAAAATGTGTAAAAAATGTGAGTGGACTTTCATATGGAGATCAGAGTATTCCCGCATGAGATTCAAATACCAAACTAAACTTTATATATATATATATATATATATATATATATACCAGTTCGGCCGGAAAATATGTTGGTCTAGTAGAAACAATTAGAGAGTTTAATTTGATTCTTTCTGGAGAATTAGACGGTCTTCCTGAACAAGCCTTTTATTTGGTAGGTAATATCGATGAAGCTACTGCGAAGACTAAGAACTTAGAAACGGAGAACAATTTGAGAAATGATTTTAAATCTTTGTGTATTGACCCCCAATCGAATTGTTTGGGATTCAGAAGTGAAGGAAATCATTTTACCTACTACTAGCGGACAAATTGGAATATTACCTAATCATGCACCTATTGCCTCAGCTGTCGATATAAGTATTTTGAGAATACGTTTTAAAGACCAATGGTTAACCATGGCTCTAATGGGGGGTTTGCTAGAATATATAATACAAAAAGTATATATAGACATTTTTGTATTTTTTTAATATTATATATGGTCATTAAGAAAAAGAGAAAAATGAGGGATGTGATAATAATGAAATTTAACAGTAGAGTAACGTAAGAAAAAGGTATAAGAATATATCAAATATTCAAATAATTTTAGGTTGATGCATCAAGTGAAGGTAAAGTGAATATGTCTTTAAAATTTGAACAGATCAATAATATTCACTATATTTTGGATTATCGCTCTTTTCATGCATATAAACCAGCTTTTCTTCCTTCCAATATAAGATTTTGTAACCATTTTTTTTATTGTAGATTTGTATCAAAATTAGCATCATAAAGTTAACTTTTCTTTCCCTAACATAAGTTTCACATGAATATAACATATCAACACGTGTGTCATGTCTACTGTAACAGTCTATCAACTCTTCTTCAACCAAAATCACTTCTATATAAGGCCAACTTATCCATCAAAGTCTCCATTTTCACCATTTTCACCATTTTCTTAGTCTCGTCTTAGTTATGAATGATTATTTTAGTTAGGACATTAGTGAACAACAACTAATTTTTCAAATTATAAAATAAATAAGCATGCATGCAAATTGTTGCACCGATACTTCAATTTGGATCACGTGTCACTTTAGATACTTTACTAATACTTATCAATAAAATATCTAATTTATAAAACAATAGTACTTTTATGATGACAATAATTTATAATTTTTTATGTTAACAATTTTAATATATATGATTTTGATTTGGATTCACATAATAACAATAATATATTTATCATGTTTTTAAGAATTATTGTACACTTTTCAATATGCATATATCACATATCCTATTTTATTATTTAAAATATAAAGGTTAAAATATCTTTTTTGTCCCAATTTTCATTAAATTTTGTCACATAAGTCCTAATTTTGTTTTTGTGTTCAAATAGACTCTAATTTTTGTTAATTTTGTTCAATTTGTTTCTTTTTTGTTAAACTATTTAAATCATTGACAATAATGAACAGTGACTGTCACGTGTCACATGAGTTTTTTTTTTATCTTTTTTTTTAATTTTTATAATTCTTTTTTAAATTTTCATGTGTCAACCCATCCAACAACCTGTCATGTGTCATAATCAATATTTTATATTCAATTTAGTCATTATATTTGTTTTTTTTTGTTTAATTTGGTCTCAATTTTATTTAAAATTGAGCAATTTTGTTCCTCTCGAAATTGGGACCAAATTTAATTTTTATATAAAAGTTATAATGATGTGAATTTAATATATTTAATAAAAATGTGAATTTTAATATAAAAATTAAATTTGGTCTCAATTTTGAGAGAGACAAAATTAGTTCATGTTAAAAGAATTTAGGACTAAATTGAACAAAAATAATATAGGGACTAGGTTGAATATAAAACATTGACTTTGACATGTCACACATTGCTGGGTTGACACGTGACACATTGTTGTGTTGACACGTGGACATTTTAAAAAAATAAAAAGATCACGAAGTGACACATGACCGTCATTGTTCATCACTATTAATGATTTAAACAATGTTAACAAAAAAAATGACCAAATTTAACAAAATTAACGAAAATTGAGACCTATTTGAATATAAAAACAGAATTAGGACTGATTTGATAAAACGTGGGAGAAATTGGAACCAAAAAGGTATTTTAACAAAAAATAAAATATATCAACGTATAAGAAGTGTGTCGTATTTAATACATGTATCGTACTTGTAATAAGTAAATACAATTTAAGAATTATTAAAATTAAACAAAAAAAATACTAAATAAAAGTGAGATTTACTTTTTGTTAAGTATACGACTATATTTGATAAGAAAATAAAATTATTAAGAAAATGTTAAAAAGCATATAACTACTATTATATTAATAAGACATGCATAAAATAATAATATATAGAAAAACGAAAATTAAGTAATTGTACATGTAACTTTGGCTAAAGTTACTTTCTTAATATATATATATATATATATATATATATATATATATATATATATATATATATTAATATATATAAAGATGATTCTCTCTTTTGTATCCATATTTCATAATACTAATTATATTTTTTACAATATAATTATTTATTAACTTTTTTAAAATTAATAATTATTTTTACTTATTTTCTATAAAATTGTTTATCTTTTTTTATTTTTTTTATTCTTCAATAATTAATTTTTCTATTCATTTCACTTTATTTTTAACATTTCACTTCAGTTTTAAAAAATATAAATTTATTTTATATATTAACTTAATAACATTACAGTATTATCACTTACTAAGATATTATTATTCATATTTAAAAAATACCTTAATATTGTAAAAAGTTGAATATATATTTATTGGAGTATTATTAATAATATTAATTATAAATAATATTATTATTAATTATTAATAATATTATTATTGATATATTAATATTATTAATTATTATTTATATTATTACTATTATTACTACTATATTATTATTATTTTATAATTATTATTAATATTAATATTAATAATAGTTATTATATTATTATTTATTTTAATATTATTAATAATTATATAATAATACTACTAATAATTATATATTATTATTGTTATATAATAATAATATTATAATTAGTTTATTATTATTATAATTATTATTGTTATTATATAATTATTATTTAATATGTAGGGACTAAGCAGTTATCAAGTTTCAAGCAGGATCATTTTTAAATTAAGTTCAAATTTTAGGGATTAAGAGCATTTCTTTTTCAGATCGTGAAAAATGTCAGTTTGGTGGACGCTAAATTTCTTTTATATAAAAAGTTAAATAACATGTGACATGCTGTTTGTTATTTTTAATATCGTCAATCAATAGGGATTAAAAATAATAATTTTGAAAGTATAGGGACCAAACAGTGACCAAATATCAAACGGGAGATTACTATTACTATTACCGTTACCGCCGTTACTGTTACCGTTGTCGTACCTTTATTGTTACGTTATTGTTACTATTGCCGTTACCATTATCGTTACTATTACGGTATCGTTACCATTACCGTTACCCATTACCGGTTACCTGTTATCGTTATTCCATTATTGTTATTCCGTTACCGTTACTGTTACCTCGTTTATCGTTACCGTTACCGTTCTCGTTACCGTTATCGTTATCATTTTCGTTACCCCGTTACCGTTACCGTTATTGTTATCGTTACCGTTATCGTTACAGTTACCATTATCGTTACCATTATCGTAACCGTTATCGTTACCGTTACCGTTATCGTTACCGTTACCGTTACGTTATCTCGTTACCGTTGTCGTTACTGTTATCGTTATCGTTACCATTATCGTTACCGTTACCGTTACTGTTACCGTTATCGTTATCATTACCGTTACCGTTATCTCGTTATTCCGTTATCATTATCGTTACCGTTACTGTTATCGTTACCATTATTGTTATCGTTATTATTACTGTTACATCGTTACCATTACCGTTATCATTATCGTTATTGTTACCGTTGCCGTAACTGTTATCGTTTCCGTTACCGTTACCGTTACCCCGTTATCTTTACCTTTATCCGTTGCTGTTATTGTTACCGTTACCGTTACCGTTACCATTATCGTTATCGTTGTCGTTACCATTATCGTTGCCGTTACCGTTACCGTTGCCGTTATCGTTACCGTTACCATTATTGTTATTGTTACCGTTACCATGATCGTCACCGTTATCGTTATCGTTACCGTTATCCCGTTACCGTTATCGTTACTGTTACTGTTATTGTTACCTTTATAGTTACCGTTATCATTATCATTTTGTTACCGTTACCGTTGCCATAACTGTTGCCATTATTGTTTTCATTACCGTTACTGTTACTATTATCATTTTTGTTATCGTTATCGTTACCTCGCTATCTCGTTACCGTTACCATTATCGTTATTGTTACCGTTACCGTTGTCGTTGTCGTTACCGTTGCCGTTATCGTTATCATTACCGTTACCGCGCTACCGTTACTCTATCACGGTTATCGTTACCGTTATCGTTATAGTTACCTTACCATTATCGTTACCATTGTCGTTTTTCGTTATCGTTACCGGTTACTGTTACCGTTACCGTTATCATTTCCGTTATCATTACGATTATCGTTACCGTTACCATTATCATTACCGTTACCGTTACCGTTATCGTTACCATTATCGTTATCGTTCCCGTTACCGTTGCCCCGTTATCCCGTTACGGTTACGGTTATCGTTATCGTTATCGTTACTGTTATCATTACCGTTACCGTTACTGTTACCGTTACCCCGTTACCGTTACCGTTAGCGTTATTATTTCCGTTACCGTTACCCCGTTACCGTTATCGTCACGATTCGTTACATATGCTTTTAGACAAACATTTTCGCAATAAAAATTAGCATTGTATTTCAATTATATTTCGCCTATGGTAAGTGTAGTAAAAAATTTGGGATCAGTTTTAGTAAAAATGTTAAAGCAAGATGAAAATAGAAGACTCACATCGATCAATGTAAGTTTGAAAAGTGGTACAAATTTGTTATGTGTATTCGGATATAGGTTTAAATATGTTTTTTATTATCTAATTTTGAATGAAAATTGGAATTTGTTTCTATTCTAAATTTTTGTCTAATTTAATTCTCTAATTTTAGAAATGCGTAGATATAGAAATACTATCACTGTTATGTAACACGATGTCAACTTGACACGTGACAAATCTTTTAATTTTTTTTAGAGAATTAAAAAAAGTACTAACATTTTTAAAATTTATATTTAAATATAAAATAATTTAGATTTTAATATCTAAAACACCATAAAAATATTAATTGTTTTAGATTTAAATGTCAATTTTAATAAATATATTTTAATAATATTTTAAATAATTATAATGTATTTAACAATTGAATCTAAAAATTATATTTAATTTATGATTAAATATAATAATTTATAATTAAATTTCAAAAATCATTAATAAAAATATCAATTTTAATAAAAATATTAGTATTATATTTATAAAAAAATTAAATTAAATTTAGGCTTAAATTAGTAGAAGGACAAAATTAGTTCATTTTAATCAAAATTGAGACTAAATTGAATAACAATAAAAAAGATAGGGATTGAATTAATAAAAATAATGAATATAAAAACTAAATAAAACAAAAGAAAATAACATAACACGTGATATTGACATTAACATGTAATATAACAGTGACTTGACACGTAAATAATTTTTTTTTAATTTTTAAAAAATATAAAATATTGAAAAAAAATCAGAAAAACTATAAACACACACGTAACATGCAAGGTTGACTATTTAAATCCCCTTAAAAAAAATTAAATTGATAAAAGTTAAGACTTAATTAAACACAAAATCAAAATAAAGACAAATTAAAAAAAAAAACCACAAAATAAATACCAAATATGTATCAAAACCTAATAATTATACACTTCGTAAAACTTTCAATATATTTTATTAAAATATTACTCAAAATAAGGGCATTCGCTAATAAAACTTAATTTCCAGCACAGACATTCAATGCGACCAGAAAAAGTATTTGATGCTTTCGTTTTTTAAGACTTTTTCAGAAGATGTTACCTGAGAATTTCTAAGTGTTTTTTCTTCTTACGTATGTTAGATCAGTTGGAAAGTCAAAATGTTTAGACAGAGTCCAACTTTGTTCTAATCGTAGGTTAGGTGTTTGTGAAATCGTGATACCATCCATAAACTAAACAAGAAGAAGAAGAAGAAGAAAAAAAAAAAAGAAAGGCATGGGCGATAAGGTGGAGACGCTTGGGAGATTAGCCCAGTGGAAAATCGACAACATTGGACTTTGTTCCTACCAAAAATCTGACCCTTTCAAGGTCGGAATCTGGAACTGGTAAGTCTGTTGCGTGTGTCTTTGTGTATTTGAACTGAATGAGTTTGGGTTGAGATTTTCACTTTGCACTTCACCAGGTACTTTTCAATTGTGAGGAATAAGTACCTCTTCATACATCTTTTTCCAGAACCTTCTCCGGTTTCTAAGGATCAACCTCCTTTTGCTCGATTCGTTCTTCGAGTCTCCAATTCTGGCTCATCTCGCAGCTTTCATATTTCCCCTGGTACCAATACTATGCATTAACATATTTTTTGTTCATTGCCTCTTAGCAAACCTTACTTTTTCATTGTAAGTGTTGCGTTTTCTTAAGTAGCTTGTGTGTTATGTGCATTTTAGTTGTAAATTATGGGAGAAAGAGTTTGCGTGTGGATGATTGATTTGGCCATTGGTGAAGAATTGCCTAATGTTGTATGAAATTAGGGAAATAAGTTTCATTCACTACTGTGTGACTGTAATTGGGGAATGCTTCCCAAAAGAGAGGGACGAGTGGTAGTAAGTGGTTAATGGGTGCATTGTCCTCTGGTTACTTTTACAAAGATAAATTGCTCAAGTTGTTCGGCAAATTCTCTGATTATCCCATCAGGACCAAATTAGTTTAGCAAGGACGAAGAGTAATTGACTGATTAACAATGACTATACCATAGTCTTGGAGCTTCAAGGTTATAGGTTATAATAAGGTACACGATCACAAGAGATAGTTTTTAGTTTTGATTTTTCAAATTTGAGAAGTTTCAACCAAATTGTGTTTTTCATTTCACAAATTTAACACTTACAGAAAATTTATGTTCATCCTGCCATGCCCCTTAAATTCAACTCAACCAGAATTTTCAAATCTAAGTTTATTTATCAGTAGGGCCTTGTTTTCATTTATACCTGAAGTTCTGAGCCTTATGACACGACCTCCTTGTCTTCTTTGTTTGCCAAGAAGAACGGAGATGATTTCATATTGTGATTTGCATTTTGCAACTCAAATTGGAAATACGAAGCTGAAATTGCAATTACCTGTAGCAGTTTTAAATTTATATTATATATAATGGAATGCTGCAGTTCAAGAAAAGCTGCTCAGGACACATGATGACTTTGTCTGGTCTGTGGAAACTACTTTTGTTGGTCGCTACACCATTGATGTTGAGTTTCTAGACCTGAAGATAAATGTGAGTTTCTATACATGATTATATTTTATTTTTATATGATATTGAGGTGCTATATATTATATATTTTCTTTAGAAATATACTAATTTCCCGTTAACTATTTACCTGTTTAGTAACACTTTCTGACATTCTTTTAAGAAATTATTTTCTTGGTTAAGATTTTGTTTGTGACACAAATCCTTCTTCACACACAATGAGGATCAAACAACACTACAATGTTGAAATAGCGATAGAACACAATATTAGCTTGTTTCGACACCTCATGCCTGAATCCACGAAACTTTTCATATTTATTCATGATTTCAAATGACATTACAAGATTTATGGACGAACTTGAAAAATCCTCAGTTATGAGTTTTCTAGACAAACTTATGAAACCTTCGATTACCAGTTTTTCTTGACAAATTTGATAAAACCTCACTTAGGCTGCTAGTTCTTCTCATATCAAGAACCATATCTTTGAATATAAACATCTCAAGTATTTGAAATTGAATATTTGAATTTCTATCCTTGCAGTTAAATTTTTTTAACTAACAATGAGACTATATTAGAAGAAAAAAAAGTGTATTGTTAGCAGATCTCTATAAATATAACCTGTGGCATGAATTTGGTTTGAGTTACTTTCCCAGCCATATTGCACTATCAATGGATTGAATTGTCCCCTGATCATTCTAAACTAGTTTAAGATTGTTCCTGCTTAACCTATGATCTTTCTTTTCGAACTTAGGGAGAAGAAACTAGTTCTGTTTGGCTATCTGATGGAAATGTGCAATCCGTTGCATCCCAAAGTAGCAGTCTTCGTGTCCTCTCTCGTATGCTTGATGAGGCTAAACATGCTGACCTAACCATCATGACTGCTGATGGCTCATTGAGAGCTCATAAGGCAGTTCTCTCAGCAAGTTCTCCAGTGTTCCAGAGCATGTTTCATCACAACCTGAAGGAAAAAGAGTCTTCTACAATCCATATAGAAGACATGTCACTTGAATCCTGCACGGCTCTTCTTAGTTTCTTGTATGGAACAATCAACAAAAAAGATTTCTCGAAACACCGGCTTGCATTGCTTGGAGCTGCTAATAAATATGACATTGGTGGTCTCAAAGACATCTGTGAGGAAAGCCTTCTGGAAGGTATCCACTCGAGAAATGTTCTTGAGATGCTACATGAGGCTTGGTTGTATCAATTGCCAAAGTTAAAGAATGGGTGTTTTGTGTACTTATTTGAATTTGGTAAGGTACATGATATGAAGGATGAAATGAATATTTTTTTCCAAAATGCGGATAGGGAGCTAATGCTTGAGATGTTTCAGGAGTTGCTTTCAGTTTCGAAACCATGTAAAAGTTAACTCATGGATCGTGTAAATTCTCTTTGGATGACCATAATCATTGTTTGCTCTTTCTACTTTTTATCATACAATGGTAGCTTTTCATAAAACTTATCTGCTTCTGCCTGAAGGCCCAGTGGTTAAAATGGTAAATGAAAGTATATTTGAGTCAGCATTTACTAGGTAAGTTATTTAGTATGAATTAGAATGAGTATTTATAATGTTAATTTTGGATGATTTTAGTTTTTCAATCATTTTTGTTAAAATTAAGTTTAAAGCAAAGTGACTTATGTGCTGTGATTTCCATTTCAAAACTGTGGTAAAACTTAGTCATGAGAAAAAATTTAGTACATATATTTTTGTTGATATAAAATTTCCATCCTAACAAAGATTTTGTCCCTCTTTTTAGTCACACTTGCATTTAGACACACTCTTGATTATGATAAACAATCGCCAAACATGGTTTGCCGAATTCCGATTCACAGTTCCAAAAGCTAGTTTGGCTAGTACAAATGTGCCCCTAACCATGCTATTACTATTTGATGCAAAAGACTATTATGGTGTGTTTAAATGAGTCAATTGAACAGAGTAATTAATTTATTTGAAGAATTTGAAACTCTTTCAAAAAAAATGATATGTTTAGATGAAAAAAATAAAAAGGAATTGAAATTAAGGATTTTTAAGAATGTATTTCAAATAATTAAAATAGGAAATTTTGAAATTCACTTCAAAAAGAAAGAAATTGAAATTTAAAGAAATTGAAATTTTCTAAGTTGTGGAATTGCTCGTGTGTTAAGACAAAAAAAGTTCACAAATCCAAAAGGTGAAGTCGGGTTGGGTAGAAGATTAAGACAAGTCGGCTCGGATTGAAGGTCGAGCCGAGCCAGCCTGGGCTGGGCTAGGCCAGACGTCAAGCCGGGTCGGGCCAGACTAAATGTCGAGTTAGGCCAGGTCGGGCTGAAAGTCAAGACGGGTTAACCCGAGTCAAAAGTTGAGTTGTGCCAACTTCGACAGAAGGTCGACCCAAGCAGGGTCGAGCTAAAGGTCCAATTGGGTTGGCTTTTGCTGAAGCTCGAGTCAGGTCAATTTGGGCTGAAGATCAAGTCAGATCAATCCAGGTTGAAGCTCAAGTTGGGTCGGCCCAAGTCGAAGCTTGAGCTGGGCTGACATGTGTTGAAGGCTGAGTCAACTCGGCCTAGGCCGAAGTTTGAGTTGGGCTAGTCGAGCTGAAGGTTGAGTTGGGTCTGTCCGGTCCGAAGGTCGAGATAGACTGAAGGTCGAGTCGGGTCAAAGGTTGAGTCAGGTTTGAACTTTGGTTTACTGCTCAATTTGCATTACAACATATTGTTTACGTGTGTGTGTGTGTATATATATATATATATATATATATATATATATATATATTCTTTGACATCCAATTCTATTCCTCTATAGTCTAGTATCACTACCACTTGCACTCTAATATGCTTATGCATACAATTGATATCATAGCAAAAGAGAAACACAAACAACAACTAGAAAAGAGTAAAGTAGTGATGATTTCAAGCAACCAAAATTTGTAATTTGATATACTATAAAATTTACTAACACTCAAATTATTGATCCATCCTCATTCCAATTCAACCGTATTGTTATAGACTCTAAACATACCCACTCTAGACTTAATTATGGAATACTTATGCATTGAATTAAATACTCGTGAAGTTCTGCACTTGTCATGTAATCATGAAATAAAATGTCGCAATCGACCCCAATTTACCATGTCTCAATCCCTCATGACAAGGTTAATCCATTGATAACATCGTCAAAAGTAAGCCCCCCGTCTCAAGTCCCGCTATAGGAACCTCCTTCAATTCTCACAATCTAATCTTTATTCTCTATATGAATGTGTAAGTTTATTAAAGTTAGGATCACTTCACAATATGGATCCTTACTCAATGCATAACACTAGACTAATTGATATAACATTCGTCATTAGAAACACCATATCAATACATAAACACAATTCTCATAACATTTCAAATTCAATCATTCCATTTTCTCATCGTATTCAACATCATTTATAGAGAGTATTCCTCAAACATCACACCCATTCTTAAAAGATCACATCTCAAACTCCATGCATTAATTCACCAAAACCACCCAGTGGAAATAGAGGGGCGCCTAGTTTGGCTCAGCCAGAGAGCTCCCTAGGAGAAAATTTTGAATTCATGCCTAATGGGTTGATATTTTTGCCTCGTTAGTTGTTAAGCAGAACCCACTCTCATCTTTCTAGAATCAATTCTCCCTTCCATTTTACGCCATTTCCAATGTTATTCTCGTGTTCATTTTATGTCATTTTCATAATGCAGGAGGTCGTGCATCTCCCATGAACAATGGTGATCTCGTGTTGTTGGTGATCTTGAGATGTGGAGGTACCCCTAATTATCGCGTTGTGGTGGTTGGTTGTGTATGGTTAGCATGCTAGAGAAGAAGAAAGAATTTTGAGAAAGAATGAGGAGCTCTTGAAAATAATAATAATAATAATAATAATAATAATAATAATAATAATATTATTATTATTATTATTATTATTATTATTATTTTAAAAATAAAAATAATTATTATTATCATATTCATACATTTACATTAACTTCAAACTATATCATTTAATTTAAAATAATTTCATAAAATGATATTAATACTATTTTTATATAAACTTATCCCATCTATTTAATTTAAACTTAATACAAACCAATATTATTTTAATTGAATGTAATTCCATAAATTCTTATTTTTTTTTAATTTGATATAAACACCTATTTCATTATAATAATAATAATAAATAATAATATTGTTATTAACAATTATAATAATATACAAATTATACTTACAAAATTTAATTCAATACAAATCCCTTTTTATTTTAATATGATTTAATCAATTTTAACTTTTTTATTTTATTTTAAATAAGAACTTATATTTCATTTTAACATAATTTACACTAATTGCATTTAAATTTAATTTACATTTATCTTTAAGGATAAAATAATAATAATCTAATTTTATCCATTAAAATATTTTTTAATCTTCAAATCCATCACATCAGTGGCAGAACTTTGAAGGTAGGAGACTTTTGCTCCCCAAGTTTTTTTTTTTTTAATTTTAGTATGTATTTTATATTTGACACCCTAAAATTTTTTTATATATTTATCTAGGCACTCTCGACATATTTTTTGAAGATTCGCCACGACATTACATCACTCGTCAACTTTCATATTAAATCCGTGCATCTCACCTTTCATTCACCTCTTTGTCCTCTCAAATCTATTCTCCCAAATCATCTTCAAAACTAAACACGACATTAGGGTGGTAGCCAACATTATAGTCACTGGAGTGCATTGACTTTAGATCCCAAGGTCCTAGCGATACCAACTCATTGCACATCATCATATCAGGAAACCAGTGAACATGAACATCTCAACTTCCACTATTTCAAACAACATTTATGCAGATACCCAATTTAACATAATTCTCATTCACCAGAAATTCATTCAACATAGTTCTTCATAAATTGTATCAATCAAGCAACTCAAACCAAATCAATCATACAATCTAATCGAGTATGAAGCTATAAACCAACAAGTACAACAATCAAGAATTGATATTAGTTTCCCTTACCTCAGCTTTAACTCAAAGTTGTTCCTTAGAGTTCTATTTTTTACAGGATGATATAACTATACAAACCAAACTTGAATTAGAAATTTAAGCATATCCTTATGATTATAGACAAAATAATATTCAATTTAAGCTATTTTGAATCATAACTCACTTGTAACTCAAAATGCAAATTGACCTCAGAAAAGGGACAAAAAGTGAACTTGTTATGGTTTTCCTTCTCATCGGATAGATGTGTACAGTTATTTCCTTAGATCAATCCTATAGCTTTTAATTTTCGAAAGGATGAAAAATAAGGTTAGAATTATAAAAAAAATAAAAAATAACTTTAGAAAGAAGTTATACAAAGATGATATTTTTTAGAAAATACAACTCAATTAATATAAATTATATTTACAACTTTGAAATTTTATTAATAACATACTTGAGTGTGATCTTTAAAAATCATCTATACTTCTAGACTAATTTACAATATCAACCTTCCATCGATAATGTTTTACATCACAATCACCACAAATATAAACATTTCAATGTCATCACTTATGTTGTGTTTTTTTGGGTGGATGTACTATTCACAAGGAATGAGAAGAGATGATTAGGAGGTGAGTAATGTGTTCTTTTAGAGGTGATATAAGGTGATGGAAGGAGATGATTAGAGGGATTGACTGAAAATTCAATCTCACCATCTATAGTGAGATTAGGGGGTGACAAGCTGGATTTACCAAATTATCCTTCATTATTTAATTTTTGTTACATGTGATTTGGCGGTTAAAATCAATACACGTGGTTTTAGTTCACATTCTTAATTCTATGTTAACGATAATAATAATTTATTATGGTTATAATAAAAATTTATTACTTCTAAAATTACTATTAAAAAGAAAAAAGTTTCCATGTAAATTAATTATTTTCCACCTTATATATTAAATTTATTTTTATACAAAATATATTGTATCATTCATTTTTTATAAATATTTTTTTTATATTTTCAATCATTCAATAAAATTTATAAAATAATTTTAAATTATTTATATATAATTTTATATTATCTATAACAATAGGGACATTTTGGTAATCTAACTTTTTTTTTCTATTAAAAGTTTTTTTAATATATCATAATAGTCCATTCAGTCATAAATTTTTAGAAACTTTACTCTCTAATCTACTCTAGAATCACCTTTGAATCACTTAAAAGAAACAACATCAACTTCAACCTCTAATCCTTTCGATCTTGACCTCTCTCTCTCTAATCCTTCTTCTCAAGAAAACACAACCTTAAACTTAACATAGAGGAAGAAGTACCAATGTAGCATTTAAGTTCGGTGGATTTTGCACATGATCAAGTTTGGCGGTGTAATACGACATATCTTGATGGCTTGGTGGGGAGTTTAAGATAATTAATAATACACCATAATTTGTTGTCTCTCAACAAGTTCTAAAATTACAATTGAACCACGTAAAAAAATGTAATAATAACAATAAGTGGGTCTAGATAAGATATTATAGCATTTGTTTTCAAACTTGTATTTCAAAAATATATCTGTAGTTGTCCTATGTCTACATGATTATTGTAGTTGAATATAATATATACACGTACGTGTTATTCTCAATTATGGATAAACTTGATCATTAAATTAATAATTAATAAAATAGATAATTAAGTTTTAATAATTAATAAAATTATATATAAAAGATTATACATATATATAAATATACTATTATTTTTTAGTGTAACATTTTATTGCGGAAATTAAAGTGAACTTTCTCAAATTTGAGCGCAATTATTTGATTGTTTGCTTAACATAGTACAAACCCGAAATATTACGATTGTACCTTACTACTAATATCATCTGGAACTGTAACGTCCCATTTAATTATTAAACCAAATTAAAGGAAACGTCACGCGATAAAGTATAGCAGCGTAGTATTAGGGTCCTTAACGCAACCCCTACAACCTGGCACACCACGATGCCAACATAAACCAGATACAATTCTAACAAAAAGGTGTAGAGTAAGAAATCATAAGACGATACAGGGGCCGTAGCCCTAAACCCTAAAGAAATCATGAATAAAACGACTTCAGCCCAGATGGCTAAGCTGCTGAATCACCATTCCCTTGCTGACCACGAGAATCTCGCCCATCTGCTCCCATCAACCAAGTCAATGATCATCGCAAGAAAGAAGAACTACATACAAGACAACCATACAACAACCAAGGTAAGCTAGAGCCAACAACTTATGCATCATACAGTCCAATATATATATTCATCATCTCGTATCCATGTAACAACCAAACATGTTATGACTCTTCACTCAATACACTACGACTCGACTCGACTCATCCGGATACGTATAACTTAGTCGGATTCAGCGGATGCTTGCACTTGTGGTGGATACCTCTGCTCGACCCTGAGCTGCTCACCCCCGAGCTATGCGTTACAAGTGTTACGATGAATCAAATCTCCCTCACCACAAGGTTAGCCCTTGATGAATTTCAGGCCTCCTGCTACTCTCACCACAGGGGTCAGACCGCTCTAAGTGAGACTAACTGGCCCCTTAGAGTGTCAGGATGCAGTCCTTACCTTGAATCCTTACCTAGTTATACAGATGGGGCACCACCATGGACATCCACTAACAGGGGTCTTGGAATTACGTCCCGACCACTGAAGCGCGACCCCAGAGGTCTCACCTAGAGACCCCAAGGAATTTATACGCTGACACGGACCAACATTCATAGCTCAGAAATAAACAAACATAAAATCATATTTACATTTCCATACCAACCCTTGAGATTAATTCCTCATACGCATCATATCTCGAATTCATACCTCTGATCATCACCACTCCATGAATCTAGGGCCTCATCTCATATTAATCACGTGTCCCTTTAGTTCCATACCACTCATTCATTTCACATGCCAATATCATACCCAACCCGTCATACGCAATTCATGAATCATGCCAAACATACCTCATGTTCCATTATATACATATCACTCATCATACAATCATACTCAACCAAAACAGATCATTCAGGAACAACCAAACATCCAATCGCAGCACTGTCTCGCCCAGCACCTCGCTCAGGCTGAGGGGTCTCGCTCAGGCGAGCCACCCCCTCCGCCTAGGCGAGGGCACAAGGACAAGAGCATGAGCAACGCGGGATCTCGCTTAGGCGAGATCCCTCTCGCCTGGGCGAGTTGCCTGCTCGCTCAAAAGCCACAGCGGGTCGCCTGGGCGACCATTCGTGGGAAAAAGGCTTAGGCGAGCCTATGTTAATCTCGCCTAGGCGAGACTAGCTCGCTTGGGCGAGTTTATCAGTGCCCGCCACTGTTTTCACCTGCAACAGACGCAAATACGTACCACAAGCAACAATCCCACCGCATCATACATCCATATCAACAGGCAAACACAAGAAGATCACCAACCACATAAAATAGCAACTCGTACCAAACAAACCGAGGGTCCTAGCTTCCCTTACCTGGAATGGGTTTGCGCGGGACTTCTACACTGAAATAGGGAGCACAACAGCTCTAGAACCCAACTCGCAAACTGGAACAGCAAGGTGAGCAGAACAATGGCCAAGATGGAACGTGAATCGGAAGAACGCCGAAACCCTAGCAGAACTCTAGTGCGTAAGGGAAAGGTGACGGCTGCTGCGTTTCTGCGAGAGTGAGAGCGAGTGTGAAATTAGGACAGACCTAAGGATTTTATATGTTGGGCCGGCCTTAGACCCACTTACAAGGGCAGCCCACTAACTGTATGGCAGAAATAAAATGGGGGCCTTACATTAACAACTCTTGGCCTCCAATAGTTTGAGGAGGTCATGCAACATACAGTTCATGAAAAAAAAAATCACTTTTTTTTAGTGAAGGTTACCTCAAGATATTTTTTATATTTATCAATATAATTTAAAAGAAATATTTGGAAAAGAGAAATTTCACATCAATATAATTTTTTTATGCAATTAAAAAATATATTTTATTACTTTTTAATTCAAATTATATTTTATCTTTATTATATATACTAAGTAAAACGACATGTGAAAACGTGTGTCTTCTTATTTTCATTATAAGTAATTAATTTAATTAAAAATGATTAAATTTAAATAAAAAATCATTTAAAAGAATAAAATAAGTTTAAATAGAATAATTTAAAAAATAAAATAATAAAGTAATTATTTTAAATTTTATTTAAAAGATAAAATGGAAAAAAATTATATACACCAAAAGAAATCTTTTATATATATATATATATATATATATATATATATATATATTAATGATTTCTTAGGATAGATTTTTGTTTATCAGAAATGGTCTATTTAGAGCATTTGTGATATGCATTGATTAGTTGTGTACCTATCTCTTGGATCTCTTATATTTTTTTGTATCACTTTCATAATAAATGGTTTTGGTTTCTGCAATCTATGGATAGAAGGATATATATGTCATGATTATTTATACCTCAATAATTGTTGATCACACTCAAAACCCTACATCAAATAAAATTGCTTTAATTGAATTCAATAAGATAAGGTATTGATTCGTTTATTCCTTAATAACTTGAAAGACCATTTTTTGTTCTCCTTTACATTGAACGAAAATTTCTTTACTAGAGAAAATTTGAAGGGAAAGTAAAGTACAATAGCTGATAGAAAAGGAAAAGAAATATATTAATTTAAATAGTATTATTAAATATATAAACAGATTTCTCTGTTTTTCCATTTTTCACAAATCAGATGATAATGGAATATTTCTTCCCTTTTTCCTTTTTGTCCAATTTACGATTCATAGTTCAGATAAACATCAGTGCAGAAATTTTGATCATTAACGCAACCCAACGAAAATAAAGTTGTTATTTCCGTAAAGCAACAGAGAAACCAAAAAAGGAATTCTTGCGGGGATCAAATACTCCCCCACTCGTCGCAATGGATATTCAATGTTTAATTTTTTTTTTCCAGAAATTCTTATTAAATAGGAAATTAAAAGAAAACTAATATAAACTAAAACTAATTTATGTATAAGTTAAAAATTATATTTTAAAAGTATAAAGTATTTTTATATACAATTTAATTTTAATTTATTGTTTTTTTAATTTTTTTGATAAAATAAATTTAAATATCCTCTTTGCCACATTATGTCACCATTTTTCCTTGTCTTCTTCCTTGCGCTTCGTGCGAATTTAGGTATAACTTTTAACCATGCAATACAACAACTTTGTATCCTCTCGTAAGTTGAATGATGTTATAATTATTTTACTTTTTTTTTAATATTATGGTTAAAATACTCCGTTGGTCCTCGTTTTGGTTCAGAAATCTCAAATTGGTCATCGTATTTTAATTAGTCTCAATTTCGTTCTCATTTTTGTAATTCAGTATTAAATCAGAACAATCAGTAACAGTGTTAAATTTTTTAACGTTATCTTGGTTTTGATTTTCTGACGTGGCGTTATGTATTATTTTTCAGAATGGCACAGTGACTGCGTGGACTGAATTAAAAATAACATAGTGCTTGAAAAATCC
>Ga0214545_1003442_pt1 | contig 30170 bp, 12 predicted proteins | sample CNSS4metaG_FD_160064 | JGI IMG/M metagenome (GOLD analysis project Ga0214545, IMG submission 160064) | Root nodule microbial communities from cowpea collected in UCLA plant growth center, Los Angeles, California, USA - CNSS4 | ecosystem: Host-associated > Plants > Roots > Nodule | place: USA...
AGGAGGGAGCGGTGGTAGACGTCTGTGTTACCAGCCCCGACGTTGGATAACGTCGGACTCCCTAAAGACCGACGTCAAGTGACGTCTGCTATTTTTCCGACGTTATTTTGACGTCACCCGATACGACATCGGTGTTTGGGTAGACGTCAAAGGTTGAAAATGTCGGACGTTAAAATGCTTTTTTGTGTTAGTGAATTAAACACTAGTAGTTAAGATCAATTTAGATTCTAATTCATAAATCAATTATAATTTTATATTTATAATAAATACTATTTTAGATAAAATAATTTATAATTCATAAATTAGCATCTAAATTAGTTATATAACTAATTATTTTATGTATCTAGAATAAGTTAATATTTAATAATTTTTTTGTGGTCTTTACGTTTTAAAACCTGTATGACATTTAATAAATAGGACTAACTTATATATTATACATACTCTATCTTAAATAACATCATGTTTAGTATCAAATTTTACGATCTTATATAAATATTTTTTTGTTGTATAAAATTTTTACTTTGATAATTTCTAATTTATATAAATTTTTAGAAATTTGGGTAACATAACACTCAACATACCAACTTCCAAAATTAAAACAATACAATTTGCTGGCAATTGGAGTTCCTCAAACTCAAAATCAATATGTTAAAGAAACTAATCATTGAAAAAAAAATCAATATAAATCAAAATATATTTAGAAACTATAGAACAAACAATATTAAGGCACAATGTAAACTAAAAGTTTAAAAAATATAAAATTAAAAATTAAAGAGAATACAAGAGAACTTACTTTTGTACAAAGATAAACAAAGGAAGACATTGATGGTAGTGACACAAATTAAAGGATAGACATAAGTAGGAATAATATAAATCAAAGGTAAGTACGATGATGACAACATAATCCATGATAAAAGTGAAGAACAACAATGTTAGTTCAATGACAACCCATAATTATTAATAATGATGTGACTTATGGATATAGAATAACCTGATTGGAAAAAATAAAAGAAAGAAGAAATAAAACACACTGTTTTACAACTATATTTTCATTTTCATGTATAGTATAGATATTGAAACTATCATCGTAAATTTTATCTTAATTTAAAAAAAAAGCTTTGTACAATTATCAATAATGAATTTTATAACCATTGTGATATGATATTATTTATAAGATTTTTTTAACTAAATGTGAATTGAAATTCTAAAATACCATATTTAACTAAAAGTGAAGGATTAATTTAAAAGATCATTATTAATTTTCAATAATATTTTTAAAAAATTAAAAATCCAATAAATATAATTATTTTTAGAAACCAACAACTAAATATAAGAGATAAATTAATATTTTACCAAACAATCCCACAAACCCACAACTTTTTCTTCTTCATTCACCCTTCATTATCTTTTTCAAAACTTTCCATACAAATTATCCGAAATCACCTAAATAAAATATACATAAATAGTGACTAATGATTTCAAATCAATACCAAAGAAACCATTTGTGAGTATAGCTTGAAATGGATGGATTTGGACTTCACTTGTCAGTTTGTTCATTTTAACATTCTGGGAATTCGAATTTTTGGTTTTCAAGATATTCCTTGTATATAGTTTTTAAAATGATCGATTGATTCCGATAGCAATTATTTAGCAACTTAGCTTTCATATTTTTGCAAAAGTATAATGTATTTATTATTCACTATTCACCCTCTATAAGGTTCGTGGCGCTAATCAAACGTCCTAATTAATTAATTAATCAGTAACCAATTAGAGGGTGGAAATTAATTAATTAATTAAATTAACACCATTCGCGATAATTGGATTATTTTACATTAAGATTCCGTCAACCAAAGTGCTATCTTACTTAAACCTGAAAAACAGCTTAATTCACCCATGGAATTTTCAGCAATTATTTTTTAACCTATAAAAGTTGGAAATAGCATATTGTTTGACCTAGTCTTGTTTTGAAATTGCTATTCGTTATGGAAGTATAAAGCTAAAGTAGCATATTGGTCTTATGATTTGTTGTATTTTGTATCTTAACTTTCTTTTTGTTTTAATAATTTTGGTTGTTCTAGAAGTCAATAAACCACTCAATGCAAATTTGTGGTTGTTTTTGTATTATAAGTTATAAAAAATGTTTTTTTTTAAGAATCAAGATGTCCTTACAAGATTGTAATGTTTTTCTTTCTTCCTTCTAATAGTCTTTACTTATTTTTAGGTGATAATTTCGAGATGTATCTTATTAAAGTTGAGTAAAATATCATATCATATTATATATATATATATATATAATATAAAATAAATACTAATAAGAAAAATTAAAGGAAAAATTACTTGATGTTTGCCTAAATGAAAGGAAAAGTTAAAGGAATAGAGACAATGAAAGATTATCTAAAGAGTATTTGTTTGAGTTATATTTAAGGATGTGATTGGGAATCCATAACAATGACCTTATATACCTTAAGGATCTTAGCCACAAACTTTAGTTGTATGTTTCCCGTTGCATTATTAAACATTATATATAAATGTTAGTTAGTTTTATTTAGGTAAATGCTTATATATTTTATTTTAAGTTAAAGAATTAATTACGAGTTTCAAATTATATATATAATTAATCCATGTCTTTTTATGATGAAAAAATATGTAAAATTGTTTAAAGTGATTCTAATTATAATTATTATATTTGTTATTCTTTTCAACTTTTTATTATTTTAAAATTTTGTGCTAATACATAACAAATATTTTTATTATTGTATTATATTTGTATATAATGTAATTTCTTATTTTAAAATCTAATTATTATATAGCCCTTCAGTAAAATATAAATTTTTATCATTCAATAATTTTTACGTAAGTCAACATGTTTAATAATTTAAAAAGATGAATAAATATGTGATTTTATACTATGTATTGAAATAAAATATATAATTTTTAATTGAAAATAACATGAACAGCACACTTTTAGAAAATAGAGCTAAAATTTAGTGAGTCCATTAAAATAAGTTTGTATAGAATTAAATTTCCGAGACTATAATTGAATGAAGACCTTTCAATAATTAATTAATTACTACAGGCAGATTGAAAAAGTCAACCTCCTATATTCTTATTCTCATTTTTAGTAAGAATATGCATAACTCCATTTTGATGCAATTATCTTTACTGTATTGTATTGTAATACTATAGCACGTATTGCGTAAGATGCACTCAGGAGTTGCAAGAGTATCGAAAGAAGGAACCAACAAGAAAGAGGCACATAACATAAGAACATGAAAAGTTTAGCCACAGAGCATGCATTACCTTATAATAAACAATTGCCATAAAAAGAGAGACCAATCGTTTTGGAAAATTGGTAATTGGAGAGCATCGGGTTCTGTCTCTGATTCCCACTTGCTCTCACTCTACACACACAAAAACATATTTAATCTATCTGTTGTAACATTAGTACCTACTTTCGGTGTCTTTACAATTTCTTTTGTTAATTTTCTTTTCCTCTTTATGCTTATTTTTTCATTTCCTCTCCCAATATCATGCATGATAAGACATTTCTTGTTATTACTAGTATGTATATGTGCACACTTTTATAGTAGGATAAGTACCTTTGCACAAAACAATAATCTTTTGTGTTCTTATAAACACCATGTATTGGTAGAATAGGTAGTGAAAGGGATGAGAGCCGAATCGATAGGATTGGTCATAACAAGAAAAAGCTTCGACGCAATGGCCACCTGTCAACATTTCATAGCTCTTCATATTCATGATTTTTTTAAAGAAAAGTTATCGAAGAAATATAATATATTAAAATATAAGTCAAACTCACACATAAATAATTGATATAATTTTCAACTCAAAATCGTACACAAAACATTTCAAATCATGAATATTTTTATTTGAACCGCCTTTTGTGTGATATTCTATCAAGAAAATTTTTATTATATATAGACTTGTCTCGGTTGATAATCAAAATTAATTATCAATTTTGATATCACTAATGAGTTTTTCGAGATAGGATTACCAAGGAGATACAATATCAACGAAACATGAGTTCAATCTACATACAAGGGATTGACACCATTTCCAATCCAAAATCTTAAAGACAATAAATTTATGAGTTTTTATCTTTGTATGATGCTCAACTTTTTCATTTTTACTTAATATAAACTTAGACCCACGCTTAAATTTCCAACACATATATATGTTTTGTTTAATCAAAGATTCAGGGTTAGTAGTGAATTGAACATGTTAAAGATCTAACTTAATTAAAGATAAGATCAATTTAATATATATAAGTGAAAATATTTCTCATCTTACATATAAACTTTTACGGGATGAGTTTGACTTAAATCCACTTTCTAATATTTTGGTGTCTATTATGTCACATGTTTCAATTAACTACAAATATTTAGTTTTACAAACGATAGATAGATATATACATAAGCGTGAAGTGAAAATTTTGTATATTATTAAAAAGTAGACTTTAAATCTAATTCAATTTCATAAAATTGATTTGTAAGATGAAGTTTGCACGCAATTGTATATTGTGAATTGACCTATACATTATACCAGATATAAATAGAGGTGGTTGTTAGTGTTTGATAAAACACAAATAAAAAAAAAGTTTAAGAGAAACACTTTATTAAAAATATGAGAATAAGAGTTTGTATACCGATTTATTATAAATTTGTATAATATATAGAATATAATATCATATTATATAAGGAAAAAAATAAAATCTAATATAATCATAAAATAAAATATCTCTGATAATAATAAAAAAAAATAAAATATATAATATGTTTATAAATAAAATCAAAATCAGAAGAGTAACTCGATTTAAGCCGGACTATTGAACCCGAGGTGCAATGTCGTACATTGTTGGAGAATTGGTTTGGTGTAACCGTAGTATCTTTCGTACTCACTTATCAATAACAATATCTTTGATTACTTAGAGAGAGAGAATACATATAGAGATGTCATTAAAAAGTTTAACATGCAAGGATGCTATACTTCTGTATACACTTACGCGAGTCTGCATCCACTTTGTGGATATCTAGATTCACTAATTTCACTCACGTTTCATTATTTTGTTACACATAAACGTTTTTATTCAGAAAAGGTGGCCGACATTAAGAATGAATGCTTTTACCAAACATTATTTTATTTATTTTTACTTTTTGGGGTAACCAAACATATGCTCCAGTAAGCAATATATGAGGGCCTTGTCTTGTACGTGGAAAAAAAAGAAAACGAAAAAAGAAAATCAACAAATTTGTGGCTGAAACAGAGTATTATCCATAAATGCAACGTCGATTTTCCACCGAATAACAAGTATAAGACGTACCATATTCCGATATACTACTATGGTCTTACCTTCTTACACTCGCTGAAATGGTGGTGGATATGACCAATTGTCCACGGCAAAATCTAACAAAAATCTTGAACCTATTATATGTGTGTCTCTCAAAAATTATTCCAAACAATGATGTGCATGAAATGAGCAATTGACAAGGAACAATATATTTGGTAGCTGACTATGGATTGGACAAATGAAAATGGGTAAAGTTATGGATGGTACGAAGAGCAACATGAGGATGTGAACAGATTTGGTTGGATACTTGTCCTCTTAGTTAGGGTTGACTCAATATGGTTTTTTCAATGTCAAAATTTTTTCTTAGTGTTGTTGTAGTTTGTTTTTAGGGAAATTCAAATTTTTAAAACATAAAGTACATCTATACAATGGAGTTCTGTTGACACATTTATCTTCTATATCAAAAAATGCCTTTTAAAAGATCGAGTACAACTCTAATTTTTTGTTGAAATATTATATATAAAACAAATTTACATTATATAAATTATATAAATAGGTAAAAATTTCATAAACAATTTTATAAGATTAAGTTAAGTTTAAAATTTACTCCTAAATAAAAAAAGTAAAAGGACCCATCACTATAGAAAAATAAATCACAGATTTTTAAGGTAAAATAAGAATATTTAAAGTAATAAATATACTACTAGAAATTCATATATTACATGAAATTTTTCTTGCAAATTTGTTAAAAAAATTTGCAAGTTTTTCTGTCATTTTTTCTAAGAATCTTAATTTGCATATAATTCTTTCGTGGATAATTATTTTCTACAAAATTATAAAATTGATAAATATTTCTTACAAAATTTGTTACAAAAAGTGTTTTATATAAAATATTTTGCAAAAAAATTGGTAGTAATTTATTGGAAAATTTTTTTCACAACAAAATTTGTAAGTATTTTCTACGAATTTTTTTTTAAAATAAATTGACAGGAAATATTATTTTTTTAGTAGTGATATATATTTTTATAATATTTATTATAGAGTTTATTTGTCACTAAAACAATTTAACTAAAAAATATTTCTTGAGTTGTTGTCAAAAAATATTATCGCAGTTCATGATGACAAAACTAAACTTCACACTACGTGTTTATACGTGAAAGTATTTGTTATGGAATAAATAAACATTTTTACCTAATATTATACCATGTGAAATTTGTGGTTATGTTTATTTATCATATCTAGACTGTACTGTTAATAATATAAATTTATTCTGTAAATTTTGAATTTTTATTATTTAGAAAAACATAGAAATCTTTTACACGGATCTTTTTATTAATACAACACAGTTTATTTTTTGTTTAATATAATTACATATTCATTACTCAAATCAAGATAAGTAATTGAGTCAATTTACTACTAACATATGTGGTATAGTTTTTTGTTAAGTGGTTATATCTTTTACATCTATAAAATATATGTTTACTAAATTCATAGATTGGACATAGTTCAACTTTTTAATATTTATAAAAAAGAAAAATACATAACTTTTACGTGTTGTCATATGAAAATTTAGCATGAAAGGATTCATATTCATTTGTATAATGCTGGATTGCTGAGATTAGACATCACTTTTCTTTGTCTGGTGCAGTTTCTGTCTCTCATTATGTATGTCTGTTGCATGTTGGATACTCCTTAATCTTACAAGATCATTATTTTGGTTATAGCCCAAGACACGATGAGGATGTTGCAGGAATTTGGTTGAAGCTAAACCTAGACCATGCACTCAAGAACCTATTTTCTTATTATTGTGGTGGTAAAAAACTTTTTCATAAAGATTTTCAAACGAGGAATCTAAAGAAATTATATGATTTTTTTACAAATTAATTTTAATTTATAGAAAAATTAGTTTTATTTTTTCTAAAAGTGGTTTTGAGAAAAATCTTTAAAAACAAATCCCGGATATGACGAAAAAAAAAAAACCAACAAATTAATCATTATTGTCCGAAAGATGAGAATAATTAGTTACTACAAAAAGTTAAGAGTCCCAAGGTAAACAAATTTACTGATACAATACAAGTGTTTTTAAACCAATATGTCAATTTTCATATTTGATTATAAATTATTTAAACAATAAAAAACATTAATATCAAATAAATAGTTTAGATTAATAATAATAATAATAAATTTTAATAATTATTCAATTATACAAAATAAAATAGATGTTTTAAATTTTAATTATATCTTTATAAGCTTAAATTTATACAGTAAACATATTCTATTTTTGAAAAAAATATCATGAGTTTGTTTTTTTTTTATGAATTACTTTTAATTATTATCTTATTACGTAATTGTTACGTAACTGTATATGTCATAACGGTAGTATTGGTTAGTTAATATAAATAAATTTATAATAGGAAGATTTTTTAAATATATAATTGTATTCTTGTATTAAAAATCACAGTGCACTATTTGAATTCTCAGTCTCCTATTATCTTAATCAGACACTAATATTTTCTCCTTTCTCCTATTTCTAGAAGTGCACCTCACTCTCTATATTCACAATTACAAAAAAAAAAAAATCTCTCAATTATCTTGTTCATTTTAATATACTTTATTTATCTTTTTCTTTAATTTAATTTCAATAGTCTTTTTTTTTTTAAAATTATTAGTTAAAAATTGAGCATTATCGACTAAGTTAGAAATTGGGTCATAAGTTCATGAGAAGTGGAAAACGTACAGAGATTAGCCTAGCCCATTCTTCAATCTTCGCAAGAGTTTTGCTTTCTGCACCCAATAATGGCTACTGCACCCCATGGTAAAGGCGAAAAATGTCAGATTCTACCCTTCTCCTTGTCGCTGGTTCTGTGGGTGTGCACGAAGGAGCTGCTGTCCACTACTGCCGCCGCCGCTGAAATGCCACCGCTGGACCACAAATCGCCACTGCATTGCCACCGCTGACCGCTGAATCACCGCCGCCGCCCACCCCTGACCGTTGAATCGCCACTTCCCCCGCTGCATTGTTCTTGCCCAAAAACAGGTGAGTTTGTATTTCTTTTTGAGTTCTGGAATGTACGTTCCGGGAACTTTCCGGATTGATTAGTACGGAAGGACGAGTCGGGAACACTTTAGAAGCTACGATGTGCAGTTAGTAATTATGGAGGTGTAGAAAGCAAAAGCGTCTCGCAATGATCAAGCTCAAAAGTTCAGTAGGTTCTTCTGTTACCACCTCATTGTTGCAAGCCAAAACCCTTGTTATGTCTCTCCCCTGAATCTCAATTCTCGAACAGGTTTTAGTTCCTTTGCATCGTCTTCTTCATCCATTGCAATTCCTTGCGGTAACTAGCGAATTCTCATTAGGTACTTTGTACCTGACAGAGGTACTTTTTCTCTCTTTCTCCAATGCTTCTTTGCAATCCGTTGTTATTAATTACCACCTACATTAATAGTTCATTGATATGTGTGGGCTTGTTGATTTAATTCATCTGCGTTTCATAGTTAGTTAATATGCTTAATTTGATGTGTCATGATTAGGATTTGAAAGCATTCGTTTCCTTAGGTTTTCTTTATTTTCGTGATGGTAATGAGTCATAGAGTATAATATAGCAAAATCGGAAGCATTTTGAGTGCGGTGGAGTGTAGAGATATGTCTAAATATTGTCATTTGTTCTCATGTGAGGAACGAGTTATAATGTATTTAGCCGCGTGTGTTTTTTGAATAGAATAGTAAGTTATTGAGGGAAGTTAAAAGTTCATGGTAAAGTATCATAAAATAAGACTGCAAAATTACCTAGACAAGAGTATACGCAAATTTAATGTATATGGACAGAAGTGCAAGGCCCAAAAAGGCTGGGAAAAAGCACGTGCGATGTTCACTGCTTGAGTGATGGAAATTGCTTATTTGAATCTTTTTTGCTCTGGCTTGTCCTTTTGATTCATAATTAACTTGTATTGGGTTTGTGTTACGAGTTCAAGTGAGTTGGAGTCCTATGTTAGTTAGAAAGTAAGATGGACAATATATAAGTAGAAAGGCCGGTAACCTTATCATTTAAAGGTTTTGGATTGAAGACTGTCTCCTAAACTCTTATATGTGTTTGTTCATGACTCATTGGTGTCAAACCTCCTTACTATCCTCTCTCGAAAAACTTAATAGTTGGGGATGTTCTACATTAATTTGTTTGAATGGTAAAGAAATTTCAATTTGTGCTTTATTGAATTGTATATGGCACTAACTACTATGATCTGATTCTGGGGGTTTTTATGTTATTACTTGTGATTAGTTTGCTTACAAATGAAGAAATGACTGAGAAGCCTCTCAGCATTCAACTAATTTGAGTTAAGGATATTCTTGGACGAATGAGGATGAACTCCATATAGAAGCTTTTTATCAGAATTGGATAGACGGCCAGAGTGTTTGGGTACGGGGATGGTGATACCATATTTTTAGGGTTCTAAATCGTCGTCGTCATCTTCCTTTTAGTGATCTGCACATTAAACTTCTGAAGTTTAATGTTTGGCGTCAAATGAAGGTGAAAGGTTCAAAGGTGATACATATAAGGCTGAACTCTAACATCAAAATTCATCGCCTGAGCTGAGATTTTTAATATTCTTTTATGGGCCATAATTTACCTCATGCTGAACTGCCTTCCAAGGTTTAGATGTATTTCTTTCTTACATTCTTTTCCTAAAGTGTCCAAAAATATAAAGCAAATTCATGCCCAGTTAGTTACTAATGGACTGAAATCACCTGCCTTCTTGGCTAAATTAATTGAGCATTATTGTGGCTCACCAGACTCACACATAGCTAATAATGCACATTTGGTTTTCCAGCACTTTGACAAGCCAGACCTGTTTCTCTTTAATACTTTGATAAGATGTGTTAAACCCAATGATTCTATTATACTTTTCCGAGACGAGTTTTCTCGAGGACTCGTGTTTTTTGATGATTACACTTACAATTTTGTTCTTGGAGCCTGTGCTCGCTCTCCGTCAGCTTCAACGTTGTGGGTAGGTAGACAACTACATTCCTTGATAGTAAAACATGGGGTTGGGTCAAATATTTTGGTTTCGACTACCAAAATATACTTTTATTCTAGCAACAAAGATATTATCTCAGCCCGACAAGTGTTTGATGAAATGTCAATGAGAACCAGTGTTACGTGGAATGCTATGATAACAGGTTATTCTTCCCTTAAAGAAGGGAACAGGCAATATGCTTTCAATGCATTGTCATTGTTTAAGGACATGTTGGTTGATGTATGTGGAATTAAACCAACAGATACAACAGTAGTTGCTGTCCTTTCAGCAGTTTCTCAGATGGGTTTGCTGGAAACTGGTGCTTCTGTACATGCTTTTGCTGAAAAGACGTTGTGTACTGAAGATGATGTGTTTATCGGGACTGGTCTGGTTGATATGTACTCAAAATGTGGATGCATTGATAGTGCCTTGTCTGTCTTCTGGCGCATGAACCAGAAGAATATCTTGACTTGGACGGCAATGACTACTGGTCTAGCTATCCATGGGAAAGGAAAACAAGCCTTGGAGGTTTTATACAAGATGGGAGATTACGGTGTGAAGCCGAATGAAGCAACTTTTACTAGCTTTTTGTCTGCTTGTTGTCATGGTGGACTTATCGAAGAAGGCCTTCAATTATTCCATGAAATGAAGAGAACATTTAGTGTGACACCTCAGGTAAAACATTACGGTTGCATTGTTGACCTTCTTGGCCGTGCTGGAAAGTTAAAAGAAGCGTATGAATTTATCATGCGGATGCCAATTAATCCTGATGATGTAATATGGAGGATTCTGCTAAGTGCATGCAAGCTTCATGAGGATGTTGTGATGGGAGAGAAGGTGGGAAAATTTCTCCTCCAGTTAGAAGAATGGAGTCGTCCAGAGTCGGCTTTAAAGAGCGAAGACTATGTATCTCTGTCAAATGTTTATGCTTTAGCAGAAAGGTGGGTCGATGTTGAAGCTGTAAGGAAACAAATGAGAGCTAAGAGTATCTCGAATAACGCTGGTTGTAGCGCTGTTCAAATTGTCAGGTATGATACTAGTATAACTGTTATTATTGACTTATTTCTCAGTTTTATTGCTTTATTAGTTACTGATTTTGCTTCAAAATTCACATGATTCAGTCTGTAGAACAAAGACCACAGAAGGAGAATTTTGAGGCTGAGCATTTGAGTAAACCAACAGAGATTAACTGTTGAGCGGGATAATAGTACATTTCCTTCCCGTAAGTCTTCTCTTTTTGTGCAAGTATTTTCGAAGATGCCCTTGCAAAATGGAGGTGGCTGATCCTGTCCAATTACTCAGTGCCAAAACAGTGCTGTTTGTGTAAAACAGATTTTACAACAGGCTTCAAAGGCTGCATTGTAGCTGATTGTGGAGCTCTTTCCCTGGGGCAGAAACAGGATCAAAGAGGTTGAGCGTGGTGCAGTTTCGGTCCTCATTGAGCTACTTCTTTGTGCCTCGGAAAGAAGAACTTGTGAACTCATTTTAATAGCTTCGGATCAACTTTGTGGGTGTGCAGAAGGGCGTGCAGATTTGTTGAACCATGGTGCAGAAGTGGTCATTGTGTCAAAGAAAATTCTAAGGGTCTCTCTCGTGGCAAGTGATAGAGGGTTTAGAATTTTGGCCTCCATTTGTAGATATTCCGCCAATGCTAGAGTGCTCCATGAAATGTTGCAGGTTGGGGCTGTGTCAAAGTTGTGTTTGGTTCTTCAAGAGAATTGCAGTTTCAAGACCAAAGAGAGGGCCAAGGAAATACTCAGATTGCACTCCTCAGTTTGGAAGAATTCTCCATGTATTCCTGTACCTTTGTTATCTTCTTTTCCTTGATCTAATTTCATCATAGTTTCTAAGCTTTTCATTTTTTGTGTGTAGATGCATCTGATGATAGTGTCTGGTCCAGAGGTTTTGGAGTTATACAAATGAATCACTTAGTTATATGAGAAAAAAAAAAAATCCTTAGATAAATTTTGTTAAACATTGTACTGATGTAAACAGTAGTATTAGTTAACTATAACTTTTTTTTTAACATGGGTATTCTTTGATTCAAAGTTAGAGATAATGTCTTTTGCACGAAAGAAGTTGACTTGATCTAATAACTTTTTTTTTTATGCAAACAGACTTCAAAGAGGAATTTTGTTTTCAATTTTAAAAGAAAATATTATTTGTTATCTCAATGTAATGTTGATATAGTACTTAACCATAAGTTGCTGTCAATTATTAGATTTCATATTTCATTGCCTAAAGGTTGGGTAGGGTAATACATTATATTTTCGTTAATATACTACATACCAATGCCACAATCAAAGGTAAAAATTTTACATTTATGTATAATTTTGTTGAATAATATCATTAACTTGGGCCTAGAAATGTCCTTACAAGTATCTTGTTCATTGTTTCTGCAATTTGGTTTCCTAAGAAGTCTTGCATATTTTTTTATTTGTGAATTATTATTGCTAAATGAAGCTCTCAGCTGTTATTGTTTCAAAACCCCTCTTGAATGTTAAAAAAATATGTCGAAATGTGGTTACGAGACCAACTCTTGTTCTCCTATCAAATGTAAGGACAAATACTGATTTTTTTTTTCTTTTCTGGTGAGATTTAAAGTTCAAAACAATAAATTCAATATTTTTTTACTAAATATATGGTCTAAGTGAAATATCTTGGACATAATAGATAAGTTGAATATAGCATAATTTAAGTCCATGATGTAGGACATGAAGATGGGCTTTTCTTCCGCATCCTTTTTTTTCTTCCTGCACCCCATAAAATTGGTAATTCTCAAATTAGTCTTTATTAAAAATATAATAAAAATCTTGCACGTTTTTTTTTGAATTACGAAAGTATTTTCGAAAAGTATCTTTTGAAACTCAACCCAAAAATACAAAATCATATTTTCAAGTATTTTAAAATATATTTTTTAATTCAGAAATACTTTAACGATATCTGATCCAAAAAAATATTTTTATATTCAAACAAGAGATATTTACTTAAAAAGATAAGTGTAACCAAAAACGAAATATTCAACTCCTAAGTGTTTACAAAAGTAGAATTGTTTTTTTTATCAAACTTGTCATTTTTAAAGATAAAAACATTACTTATTATATATCTATCTATAGAAAAAACTTAAGTGTGGTAAGGAAGGGACATCATCATTCATTTATTGCAAACTTGACTTTAACTCGTACTTTCTAGTTAAAATGAGAGGTTTTAAATCATCTGACTCAAGTTTAGTCTAATCGAATCTTTAATTTAATTTAATTGAATTAAACTTAGAGTTTATTCTAAAAGGACCTCTTAGAAGAAAAAATAAAAATATTTTTTTGCCTATTAATTTTTATATAAACCAATTTTATCTTTTGAAATTTAATTTTGTTATTTTTTAATATTTTTTCCCTGTGAAATTATTTTTAAAAATGTACTTAATTATATCATAATAGAGTTTAATGGCTTGTTTACTGTCTTCATACAGTAGTACCTTTATTATGTTGTGAAATAGTTGATGAAAAAAGCAGTTGTGTTGGATTGTCATTGTTTTGAGTTGCAACATTTATAGATAAGGTCATAACCATTTGAACTTTTCATCATGGTGAATATTTGAAAAAGTCCTAAAAAATAGAGTATTCTTTAGATGAAAGTGATGAGTTCGAAATTTGTAAAAAATATTGTATTTATGTGTGTTTAAAAATTCATAATTGTTCAATTGGTATTGTAAACTTAGTATAAAGTTCTATTATCGTAGTTAGACCAATTACTAAAATCAGTAAAAGTGTTTTTCGGCTCATCCATTATGAGGCAACATTTTATCAAATTTGGATTCTTTATTTGTTGTATATTGTTTTACTTTTTTACTGTATCTTTAACATCTTCTGATTGACACTAATGTGTATGCAAATGATAATTTTAGGCTTTCATTTTCAATTGAGCAATAAATCTATAGAAACAAGAACACAATTAGTAAAAGACTGTTGTCATATACTATTGTATTTTCTTCTTAATATCCATGTTGGATTTTGTAAAACTATAGCATTTTATTAATTTTGAATGCATGTTTTATCAAAATATTTTAGGCTTCTATTCTAAATATCATAACATCATAATAAGCTCATCCAAAAAAAAAAAAATTGGAGCAAACATCACATCATAATCCGAGATGTTAACTATTTAACAAGGAACTCAATAAAGTTAGGTCAGAGTAGGGCAAATTAAGCATGAAACAAACAAATAAGCGAGCATTCTAATTTTTCAATGTTTGCATTTCTATACTCAAATATGTAACCTCTTTTTATACGTATAGCTTGTGAGGGAATCAAATATAATTTAGAGTTTATATTAATTAGAATTTATTATGTTAAAAATTAAGTTCTCTTAAACCACACTAATCAAGTCTATTTTTTAGTTGTATAATATGATGATCAAAGAGTGATTGGATTGGTAGATAAAAAATGAGTCAAAAAAGTGGGTCAAAATATCATTATATTTTAATATTGTTGGAAAAACACATAAACAACACACTCATATTCTTTGATCTCGAGTATTAACAAATTTAAAGAGTCAGATATAAGTTTGAAATGTTTTTGACTCGGGACAAAGATTATCATACACTTAGAGCTCATCATATAGTTACTAACACCCACTTCCTTAATTGTTTTAGACGATATGAAACTTTTCAAGATATATTATTTTCATCGGTTAAACAAATATTTAGACTGCATTCACAATAACTAGATGACAAACTTTCAAGAAGGAGTTATTGGCCACCCTTTTAAGTGTTCATCCTGATTTTACGTACGAAAATAAATAAGAAAAGTAATATTTTAAAAATATAAAGAAATTCAACGGCTGTTATATGCAGCTGCAGGTAGGTTCCGATAGTTCTGACAGTGTTAATGCGTGTATTAATTTGTTAGCTTTCTATAAAATAATAAAAGAATGAAATTGTGGTGATTACGATCACGAGGTACACAGCTCACAGCAAATTCAGCAGAAACTGGAATATATAATTTTTGTTTCCTCATACACTTAGCTTAATCGCTGTTCTTTTTGACCATTCCCTCTTTCAATTTGCTTAAATTTCTTTCAATTTACACACAGTTCAACGTACCTATCAAATAAAATCACCTTAACACAAACAAACTGTCTCTATTCATTGCTTCACCCAATAACATCCACTACTTACACACATTTAATATTTCAGTTTCGGTTCACTTCAATATTTTTAGGACTGGGTTTTAAACTTAACTTAGCTCCACAAAATTGACTTATAAAATAAGATTTGCACTTCACTTATATATTATAAAGTTATTTTATCTTTAATCGACGTGAAACTTCCAACTATTATTATATCTTCAAAATATTATGATAAATGTTATCATAGTTCAATTTGTTTACAACAATCTAGTAAAAGTAAATGACAGTACTTGTAAAAACTCATTATTTAACAGTTTGTTCGTTGATTTTTTCTTATTTCGTAGCTGTGTGAAACTGGTAATCATCTTTGAAATGGTTTAGTCCAACGCTGCGCGAAGTTTCCAATGCCATGTGAATGAGGATAATCATAATTTAGCAGCACATGGATTTCTAGATCTGATCTTCAATTTTGACTTGTATAATGTCATAAACTTGTTTACGAAAAGAAAGAAAAAAAAAACTAAGAACGAGCAATCTTATGGTTTCTTTAATCCTCACCTTTTTCGAAAAGATGATGGGAAAATATTTTTGGTAGAAAAAGTTCATGCAGTTGTATCAATGCAAGCGACAACTTTATTAAAATATGCTATAACCTTATTAAGGAGTTTTCGTACCTAGAAAACGATAATGTGTGGTTTCTCATGTTTTTATTGAGGAGTGCGTGATTACAGTGTTTACGTGTTCATTTTTGCCGTTTTCTGTGTAAATGTTCGCTGCATTATCGTTATCTCCTTGAGTTAGGAAAATAATTGTCCAAATTCAAATCTTAGTTGTACATGTTGTATCTGCAAAAAAAAAAAACAAAGTGTAAGCACTTTTGTTTATATAACTATTTTCTGTCTTGTGTGGATGCGAGTCTTTGACTGTATTTGGAGGCATTCACTGCCATCGATTTAATAATAAGACCAGATGATAGCAGTTGGGGCCTGCAAATTGCAAAAGGAACACCATGTTTGAAAACTAGTACAAAAAATAACATTTTTCTTTTGTACATGCGTGTGATTTAACAGATCGGTTAACTCATTATTTAATAAATTTTTACTACATTAGATTTTTTTTTTTATATAAATTGATTGTGGAAATGTTGAATTTCTTTTCTAAAGAAGATTTGATTAGGAGAGATTATATATTTATGTGATCATTATCTAACTTATATTAAAAATTGACACCAATTTTGATCTAAAAACAATAAATTATTTGATTTTTTATATATTGTACTCAATTTTTTCATTTATATTTTATTAAAGATAAGTCTATTTTATATCGGTATACTTTTTTTTGGTGAAAGTTCATTTTATATGGGTTTTATATAGTTTTTGTTGTTGTTATTATTGTTTTTATCATAAGTATGTGAAAAAAATGAATTAAAGATTCTCATTAGGTTTTTTAAAGATCATAGAAATATAAGAGATATGAAATATATATTTTGTATGGAGGAGGTTTTTTTCTTTTTATGTATATATAGATTAGAATGTGACAAAATATCAAATGTTTACATATATTTTATTTTTGATTTTCTAAATTTAAATAATAATTAAATATATTTTTATCTTTATATAAAATATATTTCCAAAAAAAAGTTACTAAAAACTAATTTAAATAAAAAAATATTAACTAAATGTTTTTAATAAAAAATTATTAAATAAGTTAAAACAATTTAAACTGATATGATATGTTGCACACAAAAAATTATTAAAAACAAATTAAAAAAAAAAAAAACTATTAGAGTCAAACAATTCTCATGAGTTTGAACAAATTTCTACAGTCTCTCTTAAATACTTCCTTTTTTTTTCAGCAAAGAATAAATTAAAAACTATCACTACCTTAATAAAGAATGAACAATAATTGTCTTGCTATTTGTACAAACAACAATTTTTTAGACAAATTCATATTTGATAATGCATTTGTAGTCAATTATATATTTTAAAGCCTGTAGTGTTAATATCTTACCCAACAATAAGACATTTCTCTATCTACAAGATCCTCCAAACAGTGACAGTTGAAAGCAAGATGTTAACTAACATCCTTTAGCTTTGGGCAATGATTTCTAATAACATTGTTTTTTGTTCTCTCACAATGAAACTAACTGTACAATAAATTTAAGAAATTTATGGTAGATGGATAAAGTAAGGGTAAAAAGGGTGTGAAGAAAAGTAAAAGTAACCCTTAGAGCTAAAGCAATTCCCAGAATCCCAGTTCCCAACACGTTTATGAGGAAACAATGAAGCAAAGCATTAATGGATGGAACCGAGAAAAGCGTGAGAAAGCATCCAATCATGGCAAAATGCATGAGCCTGATCAGAAGTTGTCGGCAACAACCATGCAAACATTAAGGTATTCTCAGAGATGTTAACTAATCTACCTAAATAATAATGCATCAGTGGAAGTCAAAACCCTCCATCTCAGGCTTTTTTTCTTAGCATTGCAATTTGCAACACCGACGTTAACTCCCTCAACACCTTACAAATACACCAATTCATCATTTATATATCACCCACATTTCGAACCTAATCGAAGTCTCTACCAATATTATAACACCTTTTCTCCTTCCCAAACATCGGAAACACACCCTTTTATTAATTCACTCTCAATTTCCGTGTGTTGACTTTATCGTTTATAACAACATCTATTAAAATTCGCATCTTCCTCTACCACAATTTTCATGACACAACTAAATGTGCCACAACCACAAGCAACTACTTCTTCTTCTTCTTCTTCTCACCGTTTCACAGACTAATACTGTCTCATCCTTCTTCTGACTTAACCAAAACATCAAAAACCCAACTTTTCTTTTTTCTTAGTTTTGCAGATTCCGTTTCCATGGATGAAATTGAAATCCCTGCTCATTTTCTCTGCCCCATTTCGCTCCAACTCATGAGGGACCCTGTAACTGTTTGCACAGGAATCACTTACGATAGAGAGAACATAGAAAAGTGGTTGTTTTCATGCAAGAACAGCACATGCCCCGTTACCAAGCAGTGTTTATTGGACCATGATCTCACCCCAAACCACACTCTACGCAGGTTGATCCAATCTTGGTGCACCCTCAATGCCTCATTTGGAGTTGAACGCATTCCAACTCCAAAGTCACCGATCGACAGAACCCAGATTGTGAAACTCCTCACAGAAGCAAAGAGGTTCCCCGAGAAGCAACTCAAATGCCTCACGAGGCTTCGATCCATTGCCTTCGAGGGTCAAAGGAACAAGGCTTGTTTAGAGTCTGCAGGAGTTGTTGAATTCTTGGCCTCAACCATGAAGCACAAGACAGAAGAAAACTCAATTGTTCTCTCTGAAGCAGCTATAGAAGTCTTGTTCCACCTTACCCCTTCCGAGGCTCAGCTCAAAGCCCTCATATACAACGAGGGGTTTCAGTTTATTGAGTCATTGTTGCACGTGTTGAGGCTTGGAAACTACCAATCCAGAGCTTATGCCACCATGCTTCTTAGATCGGCATTGGAGGTGGCTGATCCTATCCAATTGATCAGTGTGAAAACAGTGCTGTTTGTGGAAATCTTGCGCGTGCTGCGTGACCAGATTTCGCAACAGGCTTCAAAGGCTGCATTGAAGCTGATTGTGGAGCTTTTTCCGTGGGGCAGAAACAGGATCAAAGGGGTTGAGGGTGGTGCAGTTTCGGTCCTCATTGAGCTTCTTCTTTGTACCTCGGAAAGAAGAACCTGTGAACTCATTTTAATAGCTTTGGATCAACTTTGCGGGTGTGCAGAAGGGCGTGCAGAGTTGTTGAACCATGGTGCAGGAGTGGCCATTGTGTCAAAGAAAATTCTAAGGGTCTCTCTGGTGGCGAGTGATAGAGGGGTCAGAATTTTGGCCTCCATTTGTAGGTATTCCGCCAATGCAAGAGTGCTCCATGAAATGTTGCAGGTTGGGGCTGTGTCAAAGTTGTGTTTGGTTCTTCAAGTGAATTGCAGTTTCAAGACCAAAGAGAGGGCCAAGGAAATACTCAGATTGCACTCCTCAGTTTGGAAGAATTCTCCATGTATTCCTGTTCCATTGTTATCTTCTTTTCCTTGATCTAGTTTGATCATAGTTTCTATTTTTTTTTTTTCTTTTTTTGTGTAGATGCATCTGATGAAAGTGTCTGGTGCCAGAGGTTTTGGGATTATACAAATGAATCACTTAGTTATAAGAAGGAGAAAAAAAAATCCTTGGATAAATTTTTGTTAAACATTGTACTGTACTGATCTAAACATAGTAGTATTAGTTAACTTTAACTTTTTCTTTTAACATTGGTGTTCCTTGATTGAAAGTTAGAGATTAATGTCTTTTGAACCGAAGAAGTTGACTTGATCTAATAATAATTACTTTTTTAAGCAGAAAAACTTCAAAGAGAAATTTTGATTTCAGTTTTAGCAGAAAAATATTATTTGCAAGTTATCTCAATGTAATGTTAGTATAATATATAACCATAAGTTGCTGTCAATTATGGATTTCATATTTTGTTGCCTAAAGGTCGGGTAATACGTTATATTTGTGTTATTATTCTACAGTGATATTTTAACTACTAAATTTTCACATCTTTCTCTTATAATATGAGGTAACCTTTTCTAAGTAGTTTTGGAATATTGAGAATGAGATAATGAAAAAATGAAAAATCACTTAAAAAATAACACCTAAAATTATAAGAGAAAATTATCAAAATTTAATAGTCAAAAAATCATTTTCCATATTTTGCATACCAATGCCAGAAACAGAGGTAAAAAAATGCATCTATTATGTATAATTTTGTTGAATAATATCATGAGCCTTGAAATGTCCTTATAAGTAAGTATCTTGTTCATTGTTTCTCCAAATTGGTTTCCTAAGAAGTCTTGCATATTTTTTTATTGGTGAATTGTTATTGCTAAATGAAGCTCCCAGGTGGTATAATTGTTTCAAAACCCCTCTTGAATAGTAATATTAACAAAACATGTTGAAATGTGGTTAGGAGAGCAACTCTTGTTCTCCTATCAAATGAAAGGAAATACTGTTTTTTTTTTCTTTTCTGGTGGCGTTTAAAGTTCGAAATAATGATAAATAAATTGTAAAAGAAAAATCAATATTTGTTTTACTAAATATATGCTCTAAGTGAAATATGTTGAACAGATAGATGAGTTGAATATAACATGATATAAGTCCATGATGTAGGACAGGAGGATTTGAATAAAGCCCAAAACTTGATTGGTAGATTATTGGGCCCCAACTTAGTCAACCACGGGTCGGATTCGGAAAAGTATTTGGGCCCATAAATTGACCCATTCAAGCTAACCGGCCGTGATACAAAAGAGAAGAGAACCATTAGATACAGTTATTACAAGGATAACTTTCAAAATCTTCTTCTTCATTTTCATTATTTCTTCTTATCTAACAGACAATGATATTTTAGTCGTTAGAATCATTAAATTAAGGAAAAATAAATTATAAAAATAAAAATATCTTCTAATAGCTAGATCTAAAAGTAATTCTAATTTAAATACTCTTTATTTTTGTATTTTATTTTTCTTAATCGAGCTATCACAAATTAATTTTTTTTATATTTATTGGAAATTTTGAATTAAAATATGAAAAATGAAGAAGATGTAGGGTAATATTTCAAAATTATTATTGGAATAACTTTATTATTGTATATCATTTTTAAAAATTAATAGTATTTCATCTCTGAGATTAGATTGAAATAAAATAAAAAAGTCAGGATATGAAGTAACTCTTTTTTGTTTATGTCGTTAGGGGATTGATTGAGTTAATCTTATGTAAATATATTTTAACAAAAATAATAATAAAGGATATTTATGTACAAAACAATTATATATCAAGGGAAGCTTAAATGTAAAAACACGAAATATTCAACTCCTAAGGAACGTATAAAAACATTATTCTCTTGAATAAAAAAAAATTCCTTTCTCCTTAATGTTATGATCACAATAGCACATTTTTTAGGACGAGTGTTATAGAGAGGAATATAGGAGTTTTGATTGGGAATTTTAGTTAAATATAAACTGAATAAGGCATTCACTTTATGGATTTTTAAGATTTTCGATAATTTTAATAATTAGTGAAGTAATTACTTTGTGATTTATGTGATAATCTAGTTGGTAGTTATTTTTCATTTACAAATTTGAGGAAATAAAAATGCTTAACTTTTTGAAAAGGGTTTTGAAAAGTACATTTCTTTTTGATAAAATTTGTCATTTTAAAAATTTTTAAAGATAAAAAATTTGAATCAAACATTACTTATCAAATATCTAGTAGAAAAATTCAAGGGTTGTGATATATGGTCTCATAAGGAATATGTTGTACTCTTAGTCCAAATTTCTGGAGGATGGGGTTAGAAAAGAGAGAAAAATAATAATAATGAATGATTATAACAAAAAAGAAACGAAAATTTAACAATTCTTAATATGGTTTTGTAAGAACAGCAATGCATTAAAGAAAAGTAAGATGCAAGAGATCGTCCATGGTTTGAATGGTGCAACCAAACGTTGACTAAGAAGTGTAAAAATATAATTTCTTCCTTTTTATATAATGGGACAAAAGTAAAGAAAGGGATATCATCATTTATTCCAAACTTGACTTTAAGTAGTACTTTCCAGAGAAAATTAGAAGTCTAAATGATCTTGTTTAGGTTTTCTTTAATCTAAATTTTAATTTAATTAAATTTTGAGTTTATTCTAAAAGAATATTTAGAAGAAAAAAATATTTAAAGAAAACATAACCATAAAACTAATTTATACGTGAACCAATTTTAACTTGTACAGAAATCAATTTTGTTATTTTGTTCTCCCAAAATTTATTTCAAAACTATTTCCTTGAACAATTGAGTTGATTATGAGTTAATCAGTTTATCAATTTTTTAATAACAATCAAACTTAATATAGGCTGAGTAATAAAAAAAAAATTATTGGACAAACCACTTTAAAACAAATATTTTTTAATAACTATAAAGTAAAAAAAAAATATGACTACACATACATAGTATTTATATGATAAAATATTAATTATTTTTATTCAGAGTGGAGATAAGTAGGGTTTATCGTACTTGAAAATGTATGCATATGTTACTGAATCTAATTCTAATTGAGTATAATGAATAAAACACAATTTTAAAAAATATATAATTGGATTGAGTCTTTAAAATTGAGTGGTAGCAGCTCCCCTACATTAATTATGATTGGTTTGGAGTAATTTGAAAATCAAGAAAATAAAAAGTGGGAATATTTTGTTTAATGTAAACACGATGAATTTGAATAGGAATTAGTATAGTGACAAAATTGTCTTTTAAAAGTAATTTTTAAAAATATTAGTAAGACATTCTTAAAATAATCCAAATAAGACATTTATTCAATGAAATTTTTTAGATTCGAGATCATTTCAATAATTAATGAAGTAATTTGTTGCTATATTCGTGTGATAAAGTAGTTAATAGTTATTGTTGATTTTGACAAATATGAGGGAATAAAAATGCATAACTTAAAAGAAATGTTTTCAAAAAGTACGTTTTTTATCTAACTTTCATTTTTAAAGATAAAGTATTTGAATATATATATATATATATATATATATATATATATAGAGAGAGAGAGAGAGAGAAAAAAAAACTTATGTGTGGTAAAGAAAGGGCCATCATCATTCATTTATTGCAAACTTGACTTTAACTCGTAGTTTCTAGTGAAAATAAGAGGTTTAAATTATCTGGCTCAGGTTTCGTCTGACCAAATCTTTAATTTAATTTAATTTAAATTTTATTCTAAAAGGACCTTTTAGAGAATTTTTTTCTATAAATTAAAATTATTTTATGTATTAGTTAGTTTGTATATACAGTCCTTTTAATTTTTTTAATTTTAATATGTACACATAAACCAATTTTACCGCATAAAAACTATTTTTATCTACTTTTATAATATTTTTTCTTTGAGAATTTAAATTACTTTTCGAAAATTACTTAATTTTATCATAATTGAGTTGGATATCAAAATTATGTTGGAAGGTCAAGTTTATTATCATTGCTTATCTAGCAATCAAACTCAATATAACGGGATGATTAATTTAAAATAAAATCATTTATTAAAAAGTCTACCTCCAAACAAATAATTATAATATGTATTAATAATTATTAAGTAACGGCCATGTTACACAGTACATAACATGAAATAAAATATACAGATTTTTCGAAAATAAAAACATCAAATAAACATTTTGTATTATTCATATATTATGTAATCTAAGTTAAAGTTGGATTCATTGTACTTGAAAAAATAATGAACATGTTATTTAATCTAATTCTAATTAAGTATGATGAATAAAACAAAACTTACAAAAAATATAATTGGATTGAGCTTTAAGATCTGGGCACTACGAAGCTGTATGCATTTCTAAATAAGGCCATTTTTTTCATGCGGAAAATAAATACTAAGTGCTTATTAGAAATTTTATTTGCACAATATTTGTAGACTTTTAAAATAAAAAATCATTTAATTCTAAAATCTATTGCATATATGAAATACAGTATCTCATACTCATCCGTTTGGGATATATAGGTCAATTTGTTGTATTCCATAAAACAAAAAGTTTAGCTTGAATTGGCTATTTAAATTCATGATAATTTCCGTAAACGTTAATAGTTGAGTTAAAAGTATTATAAAAATAAGTAAGAAAACTAATATATCAATAAAAATAATTATATTATTTTAAAGGATGAAAATTATGTCATAATTTTTTATATAAATTTGTTTATATATTCGTATTAAATTTTTAGTGTCTCTTCCTATAAAAGTCTCACGGTGTGTATATATATATATATATATATATATATATATATATATATATATATATATATATATAGATTTGGTGAAGTCAAAAAAAGAAGTTCGAGTGTTTTATGATTCTGTCTACGAATCACCAGCCTCAGAATTGGCGTCGAATAAGAGCCATTAAAATTGTTGCAGATATCAATTCATTGACTACTTATAACAATACATCTATTTACATATATTATAATATATTTCAATTATTTCTCTCATACAACTCATCTATTTACATATAATGTAATATATTTAATTTAAATATTCTTTAACTTCATGCAATATCTTTACACTTATAACAATACATGTAATTGTTGAGAGATTTTTTTTCAAGTTCCAGTAGAAACTTTTTCACTTCCTTCTTAAAAAGCTAGAGTACATGCAAAAATTATATATTTCGATGTTCAGGTGATTGAAGTTCAAGATGCATGTTATGGAAAAATAAAGGCGTATAAAAATGTATTTATTGGTACATGCTTTTTTATAAGAAGAAATACTTATCATAATAATTATTTCGAAGGGATTCAGTTTGTAAAATTCATTACATATCATTATCTTACAAAATATGTTTATGGGTTCTTTTTTCATATATATGCATCCGATACCATTTTCCTTATGCAATTGTGTTTGATAAGTCACAGTGATTATAAGAAAGTACAAGAGTAGGAACATCCCAGATTTCACCCTAGCCACTACAAAATAAGAGGTCATATAATTAAAGTACATATAAAACGCCACCGCATAATTGTTGAATATTAGAGTCAGATTTTGGTTCTGTCTTCCAAACAATTTATTAAACTTTAGCCACCATCTTTGTCATAGTTGTCGGCTTCCCATCATCCACCCTTAACATACTCAATCAATGAATAAAACAGAAAAGTCACGACTGTATCCAATTACTACCAAGTAACATAACAGAAATTATTGAACCATTATTATGATTCCGACTAATTATGTCATGTATCATTGTTTTTTTTTATATATATATATATATTAGTTGAGAAATGGACTAATGTTGCTATAAGGACAATCCCGCAATGACATCCATTGATTGTCTCATGACGAAGATTAAGTGGGTTCAGTCACAATCGTAATGTTTGAACGGTTAGCAAAAATTACATAATGGTTAACAATTATAACTTTTTTACTAGTGATAAGCGTTCAATTCAACAATTGGTATCAGAGTTAAGATTTTGTGTGACAATTACTAAAGAAAAGATTATTGAAGGCCAAGTCGGTCGAATCACAATCAAATCGTTATGTTTGGATTGTTACACTCTTAAATAGAAAGAGGTATACCTTCATCAAATCGTGGTGATCACTAACAACTACAATTTCTGATCTAGTACTAAATGCTTGATCTAACGTATTCTGGATTCTAAAACAACATATTTGGATAACTTACATTGAACTTTACATGTATCCAAGGACCAACTAAACCATACTTGTACATATATAACATTTTAAAATTACAAAAAAAGATATCAATGGATTCAATCAGATAACAACACTTGCATATTAATCTTCAACAACTTAAAGACTCTTATGTATGTTGCATTTTTTTATCAATGAAAACAAATTAAATTAATAAGATAACTGTGTTACCTCAACCCATATACACAACATAAAAGAAAACAAAAAAATGTTAGCACTTATGGTCTCCTCTCCTATACCAAGTCTATTGTGCATAAACCTTACATTCTCATATATCACAAAAGTTAAAAACATTATGTGTCCATACATACAAAGCAATTCCAGATTTGACCACAAAAAGAAAAACATGAAAAAACAGATGAGACATCCAAAATCTAAGTCACTTTTGATCCAATACTGACAATTATTTCTTTATGTATCAACCAGTAGATACTTCATTCATACTTATTTCTTGGATTGGCTACCTAAAAGCCATGTTCCAACACCCTTGGAAGCTACCGCATACATATTACAGAACATAAAACCAAATCCACAATACCTCTATTTGAATTGAACCTACACGCACAAGTATGTGAGTCCAACTTACTTGATTAAACATATCATAACTTGAATAAACCTAACCTTCTACAAACAGATGAGCAAGTTTTAGCTTAAACATGGACATCTAAAAGACATATTGTTAGAATAGTTTATCCCATAAGACTCAAATAACTTATAAGTGCATTGTTTGAAGGCATGTGATTCGGTTAAAACACCAATCAGAGTATAAGAACATTGTTATTTTTGGATACTTAGTTGTAATCCATGCCCAAATCGTTATTTGAATTAGGATAAACACTTCTTCCTCATCAATTCTACCGTGCCTAAACATAGAGTTATTCTTATAATTCCATATATTTCTTTATATATGTTGCATTCATTAAGGTCACCAGAATTTGACAACAGTTCAAAATTTGTTCCAAAAATGATCTATCATTCTACAATTAAACTGGGTTACCACAAATGATCGATTCAAAATATGTACACTTGACTTGATACAAGCTATGTATATAGATTATCGAGGCATAAAGGGGGTATGAAAACAAGCCAGAAATACTTTTTAGAACAAAAAAGGATTTGAAGCTTCAATATCTATCACCTTCGGAATCTGGTTAACAAATATACTTGAATACAGGGAGAATTATTCCATGTTTTGGAGTGTAGCCTGAGTACACCTCTTGCCTTTTCTTTCAAATGGGAAGCACAATCTGCTTGCAGCACCATGCAAAGCTTTGACACAGCACCAACCCTCAGCATCTCTTGCACGACTTCGTTAGACGCTGAGAACTTTGAAATCAAGGAAAATATATGAAGAGCTCGATCATCGGTGGTTGGAGAAACCCTAAGGATCCTTTTGGAAACCACAGCAATTCCTGCAGCATGCTGCAGAAACTGGTCTCTCCCATCAGCACAAGAACACAGATGCGCCAAAAGTATGAACACCAGTTCTGTTAGATTCTTTTCTGGGTTTTCAAGTGCAAGTTCAACGAGCTCCTCCACCGCACCAGCTTCCACTATCTTCGTTCTATTTCTCCCCAAAGGACACGTTTCTATAAGCACATGCAATGCAGATTTAACAGCTTGCTGAGAGAGTTCTCTATTTTTCATCACATTCACAACCACTCTGAAGAATTCAAACCCTAAGTTCCCTAAAGGGGTTGAATCTTTGGCTTCAATTGTCAATTTCAATATAGGTAATGCTTCGTTTATTACCTTGAGGTTGTTCTTAGTTTGAAGCTGCAAAACCCAAGTCAACGAGTTCAGAAAGTCAAAGTTCTGACATACCAAGCGCTTCATGTGGTTATTGTCCACCACATTGGCACTGCTCCAAAGCAAACGAAGAATCCTCAGAGCCTCCTCAACGCACGACGTCGTTTTTCCCTGCGTGAAACTCTTCGTGATGACGTGCACCATAGCTTCTGCAACACCCGCTGAAGCCATACACCTTCTGTTCCTCTCGTTCTCCACTGCAAGGTTATGCAACTTCTCCATTGCGCTTTGAAATCGTGGAGAAACTTCGAGATCCTTCACGAGCTTCTCAACGTTGGCATTGCTAAGAGGGGATTTGGGTGTCGGAATCTGATCAACACCGTTTGCTTCATTCGCTGAACACCACGCTTGGATTAGCCTCCGAAGCGTGTGGTTTGGGGTTAAGAACTCTGCGTTTCGCGGCAATGGTTGCTTTGTGATTGGACACGTGCAATCTTTGGCTTTCAGCAACCAGTACTCTATGCTTTCTCTGTCGTAGGTTATGCCCGTAACGGTTGTGACAGGGTCCTTCATGATCTGAAGCGAAATGGGACAAGCATAAAACTGAGGAATTTCAATTTCTGTCATCGTATATCAGATACACAGTATAAGAAATATGATATGTTTATTTCTTTCTGGTATATTGATAATCGAAGAAAGAAAAAGAAGTAGAAGAAGAAAAGGGTTTGTTTTCTTGGGTAAGACAAATCGGCTCTGTTGAATATAATGTTCAGAATGAATGATTCTAGCTAGTTGTTGATATGTGTTGGCCAGCACAGTATTAGACACTTTTTGATGACTGTGTTTTTTGTGTGGATGAAACTTTATGACTTTGTTTTGTTATCTTATATTATGTATATATAATTTGGTTTGTGTTTAATTTTCTTTCTTTTACTGGTCTAGATGCTTGAACATTTTCAATGGTGGGTTGGGTGGTCAAACCTAGCAGTAATCGTTTGAAAAAATACACTATGACGGTGTTCGAATTTTAGACGCATCAACATTTTGTCTTTCTCCCTAGAAACTATATATTAGATAATTTTAAATTATTATTATATGAAATTAGATACTACTAGAAGTTTAATAAAGAGTATTCATTCCTTAACAAATTTCTTGAAATAATATTGTATATTGACCATGAGTCAGTGATCCATTAGCGGTTCAATTGCGGGTGAAACATAATGTTCAAAAGATTTTGTTAGGATAAATTTTAACCTAATTCTGATACCATGTTAGAAGTGTATTTTAAATCTAATTCAACTTCATAAAATCAGTTTGTAAGATAAGAATTACACTCACTTTTATATCATAAATTGACCTTATCTCTAATTGACGTGGGATTTCCAACGGTATTAGGTTTTACATTTTTATACTTTTCCGTTAAACATTACATTTTAGAATGAGCATTTTCATGTGTGTGTTGTAAGAGACTTGGTTACAGATATGATATTAAAAATCAATTAATATATTATGTTGTGATGTCAAATGATGCTACGAATGAAGTTGGAGGCCACTTGTTAACGTTGGCGGCTTTAATAGTGCAGCTTGATGGGTTGATTTTGATAGTGACATAATTTTCAAAGGAGGAAGAGATCTACAGAAAAAAAGAAAAAAAAACGAGGAAAAAATAAGTTTGAATAAAATAATATGCATGAATCATAATATTTATTTATTTATTTATTTTATTTGGACCCAACTTGCAGAGTGAGCTATAAATAACGCCGGCTTGCAACTAAAATTAGTGAATGGAACTTTCAAAGATGCGCAAGATTGAGTTTGAATTCAAACTTACGTTAGCACGATTCTTTGTCTTAAATATTCAATATTTTATTTTTTATTTAATTAAAAGTTTATTATAATTTATCGGTATGCGTGATTGTTCGTCTTAACTATTCATTCATTTAAGTTTAATATCAAGTTCTATTTATAATTTATCAGTACGATTATTTTTCTTAAATATTCAATCATTTAATTTTTATTTATTTACTATTCAATATAACATTTTATTATTATTATTATTCTTATTATCATGATATTTGTTCTGGGATTAGTGCATGACTATACTTTGTTTTATATTTTACATTAAGTTAACATAAAATAATGTAGTTTACCTCATTCATAATTAGAATGAGGATAGGGAGAGAAAGAGAAAAGAAAAATGAAATTTCATATATACTTAGCAGTCTCAAATTTCATAATTAAAGTATGAAATTTCATACTTTAATATTAGTTTAAAAAATAAATTAATTATTAGAAAAAACTATACACCTATGAACTTTATATCAGTTAGAATTTAAAAAGAATTTTAAAAAAATAATATAAAAAATAGTTTAATACTATTTTTCATATTTTTGTTATTTTTATTGTATTTTAATACATTTTATGAACCTTATGATTTTCTAATACACAAAAATTTTAAATATAGTTTTCTTCTGAATAAAGAAATTTATTTTAATTGTAATTATATAAAAATAATATCAAATAAGAAATGAAAACAAAACAAAATCAGCAAGGTAAGAATGAAGGTTGTGAACTGCAACGGCTACGCTGCTACTTACAGTACAGTAGAAGAACTGTGAAAGTTCAATTTCTAAAGTATATATATATATATATATATATATATATATATATATGTGTATATACACACG
>Ga0214545_1003445_pt1 | contig 30139 bp, 14 predicted proteins | sample CNSS4metaG_FD_160064 | JGI IMG/M metagenome (GOLD analysis project Ga0214545, IMG submission 160064) | Root nodule microbial communities from cowpea collected in UCLA plant growth center, Los Angeles, California, USA - CNSS4 | ecosystem: Host-associated > Plants > Roots > Nodule | place: USA...
AAATATAGGTCAATGTGGAAAGTAAATTTGAGTGATGTTATGTATATGTATACTGATTATATATATATATGTTTATAGCTTTATATATATATATATGTGTTTTTTTGCTAAGCTCACCCTATCTGCGTGTGTGTGGCGATGATCGTGTACGCGGTACACGGGAGCAGATGTTGGTGATGCAGGTGACTCTGGTGCAGCTTAGTCGCGGAGAGGGGATTGACTTGGGGAACTTTTAACTTGTATTACTTAGTTTTGGAAACATTTGTAAACCCGGATGGGTGACTTAACAACATTGTGGTTTTTAATTATGTAATCGATGTTCCAAACTTTATCCGCTCAATTAATAAAGCTTTAAATTTTCCCGCGTTTTGGGAAAATGAGGTATTATTAAATGCGTTGTTTTATTTATTTGTTTTATTTATTTATAAATCAGTAATATCCTGACGGGATGTTACACTTTACACAGGCGAGAAGGTACAATACTCGAACCAATCCTCTACCACTGCTTAACACAAGCGAAGAGGACCCCTTTCCAGTGCTTCACACAGGCGAAAAAGTCTTCACTAGGTTCCTAGGTACGGAAAACCTCACACAACATTTTAATTCCACCAAGAGGTTTCAAGCCAAGCATAGCACTCTCAACATGCAACACATCAGAGTTATAAATTGCCAACAAAATACATACTATCACATCATGCATGGGAAATAAAGTTCCATAACATAAAATCATCAAATTATTAAATAAAACATTCAGACAACGAACCCAACTAATGACATTCATTCTAACACAGGCATAACATCATACTCAAGTAATTAACCTTAAACCACCACTTAAGATACATAACCATGCAACCCATGAAAACCAAGAAAAACCACCAATCACATAAGCCATTTATTCACGTCACTCTTCCACGGTTCCTCTCTCGTCTACTCCTCTCCTCTCTTTTTTCTCACATTTTAGAAACCCTAAAAATGTTATATCTCCTCCCCTAAAACATTACCTTTTAATCTATAACTAATTCATCTTAATCTTTTCCGTAAAAATCTTAGAAATAAAACCAAAATTCGTTTTTGTTTCCTTTAGAATAAGTAGTAGCCAAGCAAATAAAAAAAATAAAAGCTAGAGTGAATATTGCTGCAATGTAACAGAAGGAAAAATAAAAGGAGAAAAAAAAAAGGAATGGAAATAGAACCACCAAAAACAAACTTCACGAGAGGGAAAAATTTTCCCTGGGCCCCACCAGAAAGAAGTGAAAGAAAAAGAAACACAATTTAATCATTTTGGAATCGAACCCTTATACCCTTGCACAACAAAACCCACATCAACCACTTGATTATATACACATATCCCCAACATTAAATATAATATTAAAATTTAAAATAAATAAAACAATAACTTACATCACTTAAATAATTATTATAAATACAACAATAACTTAAATCACTCAAACAATAATTATTTCATATTTCATAATTTAATAACCTAATTAAATTAAATAGATCAACAATATTAATCAAGCCATTAATTTTTTTTTCCACATGTTTCCCTTTAGTCTAATTTTTCTGGGTCTTACAATTTCAACAGAAAGCACAACAAATTTTAAATTTCATAATTTAAGGTTGTACTAATTTGGGTAAAAATATAATCAAGGTTCATGCCAATTTGATAAAAGAATTGCTAAAATCATAATTAGAGTTCATACTAACTCGGATAAAACTTAATTTGGAAGAAACATCATAGGAGAATCATAAATTTAAGATACATAAATCATAAATTTACCGGCTTTTAGAATTCGGTGTTACCGATTTTTAGAAACCAATGTTACTGACTTTCAGAATTCGGTGTTACCGGCTTTTAGAATCTGGTGTTACTGGCTTTCAGAAACTGGTGTTACCGGCTTTGAGAAACCGGTGTACTGAATTTCATTCTTGGGGTGCGGGTTACAAAGATATTTAGTTTATATTTTATTTTTATTTTTTTGAAGGATATAATGATCTTCACAGTCAAATTTGAAGATGCAGGAAGAAAATTTGGGGTTACAGGAAGAAAAACCCGTGTAGTAATTATAAGGCAAGACGTCCACTAAGATGCATTCTTTGTGGGGCTGCTATTTCGTGGACCTCCATTTTTTTCTTCCAGCACTCCATTAGGTATAATATTTCCATTTTATCCTTTATTAAAAAATATTAAAAACCCTCAAACGCTACATTCACATTCCCTTTCATTCCTTGTGTCGCAAAATGTCGTGCACCTTCCTCTTCCTTCATTTTCTTCTATTCAGAAAGTCGTCCAGGATTGTTAGCGAAATCCCATATGGGAGGTGAATGATCGAAGGAGAAAGCAACTTTTGAGATCAAGCACTGGACTCTGCATGTGCAAAAGAATAAATAAAAATATGAAATTAACTATTTATTATAAGAGATAATAAGGTTGAAATTTGTTTATACTAGAACCATTGGGGAATCTACTTAGGGACATACGGAGCCACGCCTCCCTCAAAATTTTTGAAAATTATTTTTTTATATGTATTTATTTATTTATTAAAATTATATTTATATATTATTTATATTAAGTTTATGTTATGAAAAATTATAATAAAAGATAAAATAAAAAGTTTAATGAAGATATTAATTTATAAAAGACATTAGAGTTTTTTTTTTTTCTGGCTATAAGAACTTTTCATCATGTAAATTATGATGAAAGTGTGTAAGGAGAAATAAATACAAAAGTGTAACGTCCCAATTAAATGAATAAAATCAATTTAAATAAAACACCACATATAGCAATATTCAGAGAATGCGGAAAACTAGAAATGAAGTCACAGTATCCCAACATAACAAAAGGGAAAAAGGACCCCACACGGCCTAAACAAGGTACAAGATCTCGTCAAGTGTGAGAGGACTACTACTACTAAACTCCCAAAAGTCTTGACTATCCATATAAAACACCAAGACTTGACTATCCGGATATTCTTAATGAGGCACCACCACGCGGCAGTGGAATTATGTCCTAGCAGTGAGGCGTCACCACGAGGCCTTCACGGAATTACACCCTTACAAAAGGCACCACCACGTGGCCTTTGCGGAATTACGTCCTGGCCGTGAGGCACCACCACGTTACCCTCATGGAATTACGTCCTAATCTCGAGGCACCACCGTGAACTCTCACCTCGAGGTTCATGGAATTAAGTCCAATTGTTAAGGCACCACCGTGGACTCTCCCTAGAAGGGCCCACAGAATTATGTCCTTAAGATGAGGCACCACCACAGGCCCCGTTACAAGGTCATGGAATTATGTCCTACACAAACCTTTCTCATACAATATCAACCAATCATGGAGTTCATATGCATACCATTAACATGTCATTTAGCATACATGATCAACCATCAGTCATAAATCATGCCAAACTCATCACCAATTAAGTAACTCCCACCCATAACATACATAGCACATGCATATCCATCCCCTTTATACAATAAATCAACGATCCAGCCATCCAACAACCCGTAATATTCATGAAATGAAGCATAACCAGAACTCCAGCGAGGTCTCGCTCAAAGCTGGGAGTCCTCGCTCAGGCGAGAGGAGTGCTCTCGCTCAAGCTACAGACTCTCGCCTAGGAGAGACTGCGCCAATTCCCCTAGAAGGTTTCGCGAACTCTCGCTTAGGCGAGGCGGTCTCGCCAGGATGAGACAGTTCGTCACTCAAAAATACAGCTCCTCGCCTAGGCGAGCACTCGAGCAGAAAACCTGAGCGAGTTCCCGTTATTCTCGCCTGGGCGAGTTTATCAGTACTCACCACTGGACCACGCACACTCAAACAGGGACTCGCTCACAACAACACCCAAAGCATTTTCATACCATCAGAAACAACATACTATCACCAAGACACGAAACAAGACCACAACACACCAAACAATGAACCAAAAGCATGAAGTCTAGCTTCCCTTACCTGGAATAAGCTAGTACAAGACTCCCAACCCTGAACAGTGAGCACAACAGTTACGAGTTTAACTCAATGAACTAGAGATTAGAGAAACAGAGCGGAAATGAGATTAATAGGGGAACCTCAGCCAAAACCCTGACAATAAAGCTAGAATGAAGAGAGAACTTTTGGGCGGTTAACTTACTTGGAACGACTGGTCCTCCTAGTTCAACGTAACGGTGAGAGTAAAGCCCAAGCAGAGGCGACAACAGCAACTCAAGGGATACAGGAATCTGTTTTACGCATAATGAGTGCAAGAATTAGGGTTTGGGCAGATTTAGGTTGGTTTTCCCCCTTCTGGGCCAGCCCTAAGGCCCAATGGTTAGGGCAGCCTTAAGAAAAAGGGCAGCACGAAAAGTGGGCCTTACAAAAAGAGATAAACAAAGGTTGGGGAATACATGGATTGAGATTAAGTATGCATTCTCGGATGATCTCTCACATATGAAGGTTAGTATCTTATTATAATTTATATATGTTAAATTTATTATTCTTTTTAGGATGTTTCTTCCAAATTAAGTTTATCCTAAATTAGTATAAACCCTAATTTTGATTTTAGGAATTTTTTTTATGAAATTTATATGAGCCTTAATTATAATTTTTCCCAAAATTATTATAACCCTTAATTATGAAATTTAGGGATTTTATGTTTTCTGCTGCCTATGGTAAATTTTTTAAAAGTTTTGAATTTATACAATGTTGCTTATTTAATTAAATTTGTATGGGTTTTGTTATGTTTTGTATTGTGAATGATTTGTGAATATAAATTTTATCTTTTTCTCTAAATAGGTAGGAGGTGATAAATTTATATTAGAAAGATTATGATAAAGAGTAAAAGAATTGATTTTTTTTTGGAGAGAGAAAGGTTTGTGATAAAGATGAAAAAAAAATGCATCGACATTAACTAAACTTAAGAAATTTCATGAGCATCAAATTTCAAGATAATGAAAAACAAATCTCCAAAGTTTATAGAGTTACATATAATGAATTTAAAAATTTATTAGAACGTGATCTGGGAAAAACGTCCTTAAATTTGACAATACCCAACAATCAAATTGATGAGGTACAAAGGGCTTATCAAAATGGTATTCATGATTTGGTATCATGATATAATAACGAAGGATAGTGATATTTTTTTGAATTCTACTATAATGTGTGCTTGTTTTAAGCAAAGGAAATGAAGAGAAAAAATAAAAGTTTTTTTTCTAATTAAAAAAAATACATCTAACAAATTTAATTTGACGTTCCTAAAGATTTTGTCCAAGTTCCGCCACTGACGAGAGCATTACAGATATGAAATATTCACTAATTTTGTTAAGAATTATTTCTTATTAAGTTGACAATATCTATAAAAGAAATTTGCTATCGAATTACGTTTTCCAATTTGCATTACTTGACTTTCAAGACCATCCAAGCAAGTTAAAATTGAGATTTACAAAATTTACAAAACAAAATAAAAGTTACTTTTATGAATTTGAAAATTTATAATATTATTTTGAAAAGTTTCCTTTCACCTTCATGAATAGTTTTTCTGTTCATATAAAAAAAATTAAGTTTTTGGTTTGAGTGTGTTCATCTAGGTCATGGTAAAAATACAAAGAGAATTCTAAGTTCAGCAATCAGTATAATGCAATTGATTGCAATTACCGTTAATGCAACATTTAATACCTTATCATTTCACTCTCATGATATATATCCTCATCCATCACAAACCATTGTTATATATTTTTTATTCAACATTATTTAAGTCTAACACTTTTGAAAAAAGAAATCCAAAATTTTAATCATAACTATTAATTATAGTTGTAATTTGGTAGTTTAAATTGTAGATATAGATATGGATGACAACAGGACGGGTGGGGAAGACTTTGGCTATCTCATTCTCATTCCCGTAGACAAAATTCATCCTCATACCTAAATTCAACAGGTATTAAACTTTTGTTCCATCTCCATCCCCACCGGGTAACGTTGTATAATCTCGTACCCATACCCGTATTCTTTTTTTTACTACTTCAATATTAATTTTAATTAATTTTTATAAAATAATAAAAAATTACCGCAAAGGAAACTTAATATTATCAAATATTCAATATTAGGTGGATGATTGTTTCGTTGATATCAAATACTTTGAAATAAATTATAATTGTTACATTTTATATTAGAATACCAAATAAAATTTCATGAGAACTAAAACATTTATTAAATTTGAAAACATTAATGAAACCTAGTTGATAAAATTTAAAAATATTAAAAAAATATAAAAGGAAAACAAATGTTCAAATTAAAATATATTTTGAATGTTTGTTTACTTCAATTTTTTAAATTCTAATGAATCTCTTTTTTATACACTAATAAAAGTTATAATACATAACTTGATCAAAATGATGCAAAGAACAAATAATAAAATTTTAACATAGATCTTGTATCTTCTGAATTCCAATATATGGATGGTGGTAAAAAAATATTCATGGCAATTACATTAAATTTTTATTTTGTATATAAAAGTTATTTATACAATTATAGTAAAAAATTACAGTATGATTGATAATGAGTTAGAAAATAAAAAATAATTAGATAAAATATATTGAAATAGTATTCTACATGATGAAAATAAACAATAAATAAAAATATTAAAAAATTAACAAATGTTTAGAAATAATTTGAGAGACAAAAAAAAAATCGCACAAAGGTAAACAAATGTATAATTAAGGGTATGATAAGATGAAAAATACCTTAGAGATCTAAGAAAAATTTTCAAATATCAACATATATACTTAATGGTTGAGAAATAACAAAATTTGTTTTAGCAAAACAAAAGAGTTCTTCAAACGAAACAAAAATTAATAATAATAAGTAATTTTTTTTATATTACCAAGTAAATGAAAGGTTTGTGCTATTAAATACTTAAATTGAGAGTATTAAACATTCTCATGTGAAAGGAAAATATACAATAAATAAAAATATTAAAACAATAATAGAAATATTCAAATGTTAGACATAATTTTTTTTTAATTGACATACATCATTTTAACATAATTACATAAACGTTATGATAAGACGAAAAATATACTAGAGATGCGAATGAATTTCATGACAAATGAAATAATTAGAAGAAATAAAAAAGAGGAAGTATATATATATATATATATATATATATATATATGGTTATTGAATTAATTGTGAATATTTTAATAATTTAAACGGGGATGGGTATTATAGCAGGGATATGTACATCCTCATCCTCATCCCCATACCCAATTGAAAAAGTCGGGGATTCCCCATATCCATACCCATACCCATACCCATACCTATACCCATACCCATACTCATACCCATACCCATACCAGTCAATGCGGGGATTCCCGTCAAAACGGGAGACAGGTTCGGACAATATCCACGGGACGGGTTTATTTGCCACCTCTAGATATAAAGTGTATATTTTAGTTAGAAATTATGAAAAAATTTGTAATGATTAAAATTACTTCCAAATATTTTTTCTTCCTTTGCATAAATTTTTAGAAAGTCATCGATAAAATCACACACACATGGATGTCAACAGAATGAGTAGGGTATGGGTAGTAGCTCCCTCGTATCCTATCCGTTATCCGCTTCATACCCATACCTATATCCGTGTGGGGATATTCGTTATACGGGTATCCGCATATTTTTTTTAATATACAGGATATTCACCGGTACCCGCGAGTATTTAAAAAAAATTAATATTTAAAAACATATTTTAACCATAAATTCAAATAAAAATAAAATGCATAACATTCATAAATTTCATATAAAGTGAAAATAAAAAATAACCCATTAAAATAATATTGAATGAATCTTTACAAAGAAATGAAGATTTTTCAAAACCAATTGATAAAAAATAATCCATTTAAAATTGGTGTGTTAATGTTTTAATCATGTTTTTTTTTAATTTAAATTAGAGTAGAACAGGTACAGGAATCTACGGGTACAAATACTATCATACTCATACTTGTCCCGTTCACATTCGGGTACATAAAATACAAGTATCACGGGTTCATTTATAATATTAATTTCCTACTCATTATAGGTTTTATCTACTAATATCCGTGGATAAAATTTTTTTTGACACCCCTATATATATGTATTCACTTTTTCACTAAAAAAATAAAATAAACATAAAAAAAGTAAAATTATTTCTTTCATAAACTAAACTTAAACTGATAGTTGAAATAAATTCTTATTTTATGCTAATTATTCCTGAGATGATTATTTAAAATTATATTTCACCGTAAAATACTAAGATTGAATAAGAATAATATAACTTTTACTTTACCACTATATCATTACAAGAAAATTTCTACATGATAACTAATTTTATAAGTAAAAAATAATTTCACTATAATAACCAATTTAGATATCAATTTTAAAAATTAAAAAATATTGATACTAAAATAAAGAATTATAATTAGTTTGTAATTGATCTACGTTATAACCTAAATCGCGATGAGATGATTAACTCAAAAAATAAAAGTATTTTAAAATAAAATACAATTTTGATAGTCATCGCCATAATTTATTATGAATCATAGTTTATTATGAAAAATTATGGAAAACTATAAAAAACAAGACATGGTATGCAAAAATAAAATTTTATCTGAGAATCGATTATGTATAGGGACAGTGTAAGCACCCTACAACACCCGCTTGACAGTGGTACCTTTAATTAAATATGCAAAATTAATATGGTTTTCAAAATGCTAATTTTTTCAAAAATAATAAGACGATAATACTTAAAAGAAACAAAAGTATTTTTTTTTATTTTTTGGACCCAATAAAATTTGACATTCTTTCAACGTATTTTCATTAAAAATTGTGCCAATGAGAGCTGGACTTGAAGGAAAGAAAACGTCAATGAGAACTAGGCTTAAGTGAACAAGTGTTTTGATATTTTTTTTTTTAATTTTGAAAATATTATAAACAAAACTAAAGGCAATAAATATTAGGCTTCCATTACACACTTGTTCCGCTCAAATACTCCATGGAGACTCCTTTCATCAAGTTCGCTCAAGGAGGGCTCATCACTAATATGGCAGAAAAAAGTTCAAAACATATCTGTAAGTTGAAAAGCAAATCTACGTATATTTATACTCACAGGGATCGTCAATGTACTCTTTCTCCAGTAGAGAATATGCAGTAGAAATAGCAGCAAGAAAACATGATGTTCAAATGTCATAGCACAATGGTTTGCACATTGTGTTCCTAATTTTCTCCATAAGGGTATCTCTACAATTCTAACTTACCTAAAGGGGAATAGCGGAAACAACTGGTCGATCATCAATGGCAGTAGTAGGGGCAAAAGCTGTACTCAGAGGGAGCCATCACAACATGTTAGGGAGGCAGTCCTTGAAAGTGGCATCAAATGCACCGCAGTGTGTAGGACCATCAACTCCAACTAATCCTGCTGTCCATTGCAAATCTTACTGGCAGCTTCTGCAAATCTACATCGTGCACTACCTAGAAATGGACATAAAACACATCTTTAGCAATTATTGTAAAGATCCACCATATACACCAACCTTGTATAGACCATTGATAACATAGATGTTTGAGGTTGTCATATCATATCATGCTCATCGGGTCATAAGCTCTATGCATGAATGATGAGTAAATTGCACAAAAAGGATATTGGAAATAGAGCTAAATTAATCAATTATATTTTTATTAGAACTTTATGAAACTAAGATATATACCAGTTCAGAGCATTGAGTATCAGATAACTTGTCACTCAGCAGGGATAGGAACACCATCCTCTCCTTGTTGGAGAACCCGTGATAATGCCAACTGAGCAGGAGTGGCCTGATGCTTCTTTGCAAGGCTTTCAATTCGTTCATATATATTCTTGTTCTTTTCCATGTTCTCTGCTGGGAAACGTGGATTTGTTTTTTATAAGTTAAATAATAGCCATCAGAGAACAATATAAATTCTTTTTTAAAAAAAGAAGTATAACTTTTTACTCTTTTTATGCGTGAGAAATGTAAATTAGATTCAGTGACATGTATTTGAAATGAAGACAACAAACTAGAAAAAAATTAAATTCAATAGTGAGAGTTGATTATTCATCACATTTTAACAACACAATAGAAAGACACATGAAAATGCAAATGCTATCATATTCAGGTGAACCCTTGACCTTAACATCAGACTCTGTTTTTAAAATACCAAATTTCATGGCTATCTGGATCTTTTCTCTAGGTAGCTGCTTCAGAGCCTGGTCCACCAAAACCCCAAAAATGAAAATGACAAACACAACAACTAACTATAAAGGAAAATTTGCATTCATATATATATATACTTCAATCCATTCTAACATAAGCATCATTACTCAAAATCATAAGGGATAGCAAAATTTGTCCGAAAAGAAATTTATGTTCTAAACAATAGTGTTTGGTTAGTTAAAACAGTAAAATATTCATCTACAAATAGAAGGAAAAGATACATACAATAAACTAATTGTACTTTTCCAACCAAAACTTCATTGGCATTAGCTCCATAAACATCAGCTGTATCAAAAAAGGTATTACTTAATACAAATGCCACGAAAGCAATTACATTTAATTCAATAAAACTTAATACAGTTACTTATGTGCTTTTCTCTCCTCGTCGGGATAGATATTTTAGCTGGATGAGCATTGTAATCCTTAATACACGTTTTTGTTATAAAAGTTCAATTTTGATCATAGAATATCAATAGACGTAGCAGAGGAGAGAGTGTGTGTTTCAGATGACTTTCTAGTTCAATGAGTGTATAGGAAAGTAGTTACCTTATCAAACTAAACAAAAATAAGATGATGTGTATTTTGATCATCTCCTTGTTCTATGTCATCCAAATCATCATCATCTCCTTCATTTAATAGAGGTTCATCATCATTTTCTTCAATCATTTGCCATTTCATTCTGACACTTCTAATAATTAATAAAGGAAACAGAATCAGCAATTGTTAGATAAAAAATATAACAATAAGCCATAAAAATTTTAAACTATGATTAATACATTCATATTATGGAATTACCAGGAGGAATTGGTGTATTATAAATGTTGTAGCCCTCTTGAACATTACTACTCCATAGTTGTTGTTAATGAGATTGATACATATTCCTTGATGTTTTAGTAACCTGATATGGCTGCTTTTAACATCTAAAGGCCGACACAAGATTCAGAAAGCCAACCCAATGATAGCAATGCCAAATGAGATTAATAATCCCTACCAAGAACCATTTCATCTGCTATAGTAAACTAGACCAAGCATGCCATGATTCTCAGCAAATCAAGGTTAGAATCATGAATATTAAATATTAAGATGATGTCAAAATATGCTTAATATAAAAACAATGAATTTGAATGGCAGGAAATTCAAGTATGAAATGAATCAAGGAAAGGGTAACCTTGCGACTACCCAAAGAAGGCACAAAAGCGAAGGTTGCAACCTTAGCGACTAGCATATACATTCCTTAAGTTGCGACAACCAGATGCATCAATACTGCAACAATAACTTAAGTACATTTAACTAATTAGAACTAAGATTGATGACCAGATCCAATGAATAACATTTGAATTGAAAGTTTGTTGGATGATATTTATTGTCGAGGAAAAATCCAACATCACTCAGGCATTTTACTCTTATGGTTCTAGGAAACAATTCTCGAAATTCATCACAATGTATAATCTGTCAAATATCCAGATAGAAGAGTCCGGTAAAGAGAAGGGTTAAGTATGTTTTTACTCCCTGAACTTTGACCCAACATTGGAATTTGTCCTTGGTTCAAACTTTGATAAATTTTGATTCCTAAACTTTAAAAATGAATGAATATAGTCCTTTTAACCCAATTTTGTTAACTTTTTTTTAAGTTTCGAACGCATTTCTCAGTAAATATTGAGCCGAGAATGTGTCAAACGGCGTAAACAACTCCAATACTAACATGAAACACATTCCACATGTTGAAAAAAGTCAACGTAATTAGGTTAAAAGGACTATATTCATTCATTTTTAAAGTTTAGGGACCAAAATTTATCAAAGTTTCGACCAGGGACGAATTCCAATTTTTGACCAAAGTTCAGGGACTAAAAACATACTTATCCCTAAAGAGAAAGAAAAAAAAACATAGATAAATCAAAGCGAAAGGGTGGAAAAGGAGAACAAAGTAACAAAATCAATTGTGCTCTTATATAGTTATACCAAATTAAAAGAAATAAATTGAAATAGAAACTAAACCAATACTAACCATGATCATACAAGAATTGTCAACCTCAAAGAGAGTAGACATCAAAGATGAAGGGAAATAAAAAAAAAAAAACTAGAATGAGAGAGACGATGAAGTGCGAAGATCCACTTATCATGGAGAGATGAGGGAGACTGAGGTATTTGAAATGAAAGAATATACCATAATTACTAGAATAATGGTTAAGAGAAAGCATGTAAAATGTTGATGGTGTAATTGTAGTTGGACTTATTTCAGTCAAATTTTAGGAAGTTTGATGTATCTTACATCTACCAAGGTTGATAAAATGTTTAGTGTGACGCTTAACTAGTAAGTATGCATAAGAACCAACTCAATTGCATTGGAAAATATGAAAAAATATTATTAAGGTAATTAAAGGGAACTATTGGCTTTGAGAAGGGATGAAACAGAAAACTTTGTTTGCTTTAACAAACTTCGATCATATAGGAGATGTAAAATGTAAGACCCGAGAAATTTAAATAATTAATTAAATAATCATTTAATAAATGCGGGTAGTAGGGGCCTTTAAGGCATTTAATTTGGTTTGCTATTATGTGAAAAAGTACTAGCTCAAATGGATAAGAGTACTTAATTGTGTGAGAGGACTTGGGTTTTAGTCCTATGTATGCTAATTGTATGTTATTTTAATGTGAGTATTATTTTAATGTTATGTTTGAATGTGATTGGTGATAATGTAATCCTAAAATTATAGAAATTATTACGAAACATGATTGGTGCACTGACTTGATAATTAGAGGGTGGTGGGTTCAAACCTTGCTAGGAACAAAATTAACCTTCTTTTTGCTAAAAATTCTTTTAGCATGGAGATGAAGAGGCAGAGAAACCCTAGCTGCCAAGAGAGGCAGCCTAGTGGGCTGAGAAACACTAGGTTAATAATCATTGAATAGCCATTAAGCATCTTTTTAATTAATTTTCGTTTTGGGTGGAGTAAAGGGTGATTAAAGTGGTACTAATTTAGAGAGAGAAGGAATTAGAGAAGAGGGAGATACTGTAATTCATGTGAGTCTTTGGGCAGAGACTTTTCCATGAATTTATGCTGGGTTGCAAAGGCCAAGAGAGTTTTGGTTAAGGACAACCATCAAATTCGAATTTGAGCAAGGAATCCAGGTAAGGGAAGTTATTTATAGTTGTTTTTATTTGTGTATGATGAGTTACGTGTTTCCATGACCAAATGCATAATATTCCAACTCTTGTCACGCTGTTTTTCGTAGTTTCTGGGTTTCTGCCCAGAAATCGTCTCGCGGTAAGGATTGAGCCACCAAGCGACGCATCAATTTTGACCCAGTTTTCTGGGTTCTGCTATGAACCGCCTAGCGGCAAAGGTGAACTTGCCAAGCGACGCATGGTGATTGTCTCTGTTCGGTGCATTTTGTGATTTTCGGTGATGTTATGATTCTCCATTTGGATTGCTAAGTCTGTGTAAATGTGTGATGCCATCGTATTGTTAACATTATGATGCGTGGGAACTATCTTGGGAAAATAATCATAAAGCGCCTGTAATGAATTGATGGACGAATTGGAATTAGAGAAATAAGGGTCAATTACGAATTAGTGGGATAAGTATGAAGTGAATGGTTGAGTATGTAATTGTAAATGAAATGAGTGTGAACTATTGAGCGTGCATGAATTTCTGGATCTTTAACATTTAATAGTTTGGTGTGCAAAGGCATAGAAAAACCTGGGTTTTCTCAGGAACTAATGTGCCGCCTGACGGCATTTTATTGCCCGCTAGGCGATAGCGAGAAACATGAGTGGCTCTGAAAAACTGGTTGGACCATTGTGAGAGAGATGCCAGTGAGTGAGTGGAACGAGTATTATGCGTGACAGTGGGATAAAGTTAATGAAAGAGGTGTTAGTGATGAACTAGGCAATGCATACAATGGAATGGGGTGCTCATGGTGAATCGATGCAAGGACTATAATGAACACTGAGTAATGGTATGTACTCTGAAATAGGGAAGTGGAAGAAAGGTGGATAACTAAAGCGGAATTATCGGTTCCCAAGCGTAAGGAATTGGGTGAATTTATGTATAATGATTGAGTGATGAAAAGATCTAATATCAATTGTTAATTATGGGATTGGAAAGTGACTAGGTATTAGATGATACAAGGATAGATGAAACAATAGGTATAAATTAAGGATGGGCAATTTTATTGGGTATAGTATGTTGTCATGAGTTAGTTAAGTCTTAATGGCATAATTGAACTTGAATCAAGTGGATGAAAAATGTTGATAATTATACATACAAGATGGAATTATATGAATGGTGCCTAAAGTTGTGAATTTAAGCAGTTAATTATGGAATGAGAATGACTGAAATTGGAATGAAGATTGGGTTCAGTTAGGACTAGTTTTGAGTGCGAAAACAGGCAGGAGTATGCTACTGATATAGTGTCTGGCGGCACGGGTCTGGCCGCCAGGCGATAGGACCTCCAGGGAAGTCCCTGCACCGCGTGGCGCTTGGCGGCGAGGTGTGTTCTGCCAAGCGATAGACCCTGAAACAGTGGGTCTATCTGGAGCTTGGCGCCTACCGATGAGAAGGTTCCGCCAGGCGATCTGCGCAGGTTTCGCCTGGCGACGCTTAAGCTGCGTTAGGCGATAATGCTGTGGTCAGTGGCTTGTGAGCGATGCTTTTGTGCAATGATGCTATACTTGGATCATGAGATGTTATGCCATGTACAGATAGGTTCACGGATGGTGGTGAACACGTGATGATATGAGCAGGGAGGTTCATATCCAGTTACTCTCGTGTGGGGATACGAGCGAGCTAGGTTCGTATGTTCCATGCTCACACTTGAGAGATGTTGCGTGCGGGGTGGTACGTAGCTGGTGGATCACGTGTGTTGGACTACGGACAGGCATGTCCGTAGAGCAAGACTACGAGCGGGAAGGTTCGTAGAGCAAGACTAGGAGTAGGGAGATTTGTAGAGGTAGGACCACGAGCGGGGAAGTTCGTGTGAGCATCATAAATCTCGAGTCCAAGGCAAACTATTTGTGTGATTTAAGGTTGAAAAGCCTGGGGGGTTAAGGTCTTGGCCAAGAACTAACTAGGATGAATCAGATGGGTGTATTGCTTTCATTATGTTATTGATATGTTATTTTATTTATTTTACAAGCTCACCCTTTTTGTGTGTGTTTGGCGATGATCGTGTAATTCTTTACACGTGAGCAGATGATGCTACAAGTGATGCTGCTGACGCTTGAGATAGAGAGAGGGGCTAGCTTGGGATGTCGAGCTAGGATTTTGACTTTGTTTATCTACAATTTTAGTTTTCCTTCAGTTATTTTGGGAACTTGTATAACTTTCATGGTTTTTATGGATTTGTAATTTGGAGTTTTAAGCGCATTATATGAATTTTAAATTTTTCGTGTTTTTAAGAATAATAAAATTACGTCGTATTGATTTCAATTTGTATTTATTTATTTTATTTAAGTAATTTTCCTTAGGATATACTTTACTTAAACTTTTGATATTTCAATTTTCATGTCAAAGTCTCTATAATTATTTAGTCATTTGTTTTATTCAATTTGTCCCAGTTATATGAACTTTTCTTATATACAAAGAAAAATAAAATTGAAAATTATATATCCAGGTTTTTGGCATGAAGTCTTAAATTGTAAGTATGCTGAGTTTTTCATAGATTAATTTCACTTAGATTTTTTATCGATTTGTTAGATTATATCTTATTCTTCTTTAAAGCTTCCAAATTGGTCTTAATTTTCTCAAAAAGATATTTAATGTTTCATTTAAACAAAATTAGGCCCTGAACCACATGTTTATATTTTCTCTCAATTTAAAATTGATAGTAATTAAGTGATTGTCCCATAAATGGTCACAAAATGGTAGATATAATAATTTAATAGATTTTATAAATATTATTCATATTTTATAAATAATTTATATTGGCCGAAGGGAATTTGAAAAGGTTGTATGTATGTGAACGTGATAGTCTAGTGCATGTAATCCCATCTCATTTCCTTGCTTTCACAATTTAGAAGTGTTACAAGTATCGAAATGCAGAGCAGCATAGGTCATATTTAATATGAATGATGAGAACAAGGTGTCAGAAGCTTCAAGAATATTCCGTTTGAAAATTTTGTCTATAAAGAATCTACCAAAACTAGAGCATGTATGCGCCTTCAAGTGCTAGAGCAAATGCATGTTGAAGATTGTGAGCATCTTAAAAGTTTGTTTCCAGCATCGGTGGCCAATGATCTTACCAAACTTGAAGTGCTTGAGGTAACAGAGTGTGGGGAATTGGAACAAATATTTTAGAATGATGAAAAGGGTGCAGAAAGAGAAGGAACAACACAGAAGAGGTTATGTTTTGTTAGATATGTATAAGCCATAGGAAGGAAAGATATACATAAGAAGTGTTTGGTGAAAACAACTCAAAGAGAGTTTGCTTATTGATTTATTAGAACCTTGATCAATATAGAGTACAATGTCCCATCATAGAGAGAGAAAAGTAAAACCTAATAAAGTAAAATATTTGATAATAATAAGAGAATCAAATATGATATCTCTCAATATATAAATAAAAGAAATATATATATAATATTTTTATCACCCCCTCTCAAGGTGGGCATGAAGTTTGTAAAGACCCAACTTGGAAGTAGCAACCCGAAAAGTAAAAGAATGTAATGACTTAGTAAACATATCAACAAGTTCACTTGTAGAAGGAACATAGAGAAGGTGGATAAGGCCATCATCAAGCTTTTTTCGAATAATGTGACAATCAAGTTCTATATGCTTGGTTCTCTTAGGAAAAGTGGAATTTTTGGCAATGTGAATAGCATAATTGTTGTCACAAAAGGTAGTGTTGGGAGTGGGAACAGAAAAATGAAAATCTTGAAAAAGGTATTGAATCCATTACAGTTCACATGTCAGGGATGCCAAGGCACGATACTCAGCCTCAAAAGACGACCGTGAAATAGTGGTTTGTTTCTTAGACTTTCAAGCAACGAAAGAGGTACCTAAGAAAACACAATATCCATAAACAAAGCGTCTGGTAGTGGCATATGTTGCCCAATCCGAATCAGAAAACACATGAATTGTAAGAGAGATGTTGGATCTATATAAAAGGCCATAGCTAGTAGCATGTTTTAAGTACTAAATGATTCGTAAGTCTTGCTGCATATGTGGTTCATGAGGAGAAGAAACAAATTGGCTGAGTTGTTGGACAACAAAACTAATATCAGGCCTGATGTTAGTCAAGTAAAGTAATCGTCCAATCAAACACCGAAAGGAAGAAGGATATGGTAGAAGAGCTCCCTTGTTAGCATGAAGTTTGATAAAAGGATCTGATGGCATTGGCGTAGGTTTACATCCAAGCATCCCTACCTCTGAAATGAGGTCCAAACAATATTTTCTTTGGTTCAAAACTAATCCATCAAGAGAACGAGTAACTTCAAGGCCCAAAAAATATTTGAGAGGGCCAAGATCTTTAATATGAAATCTATAATGAGTATGATGTTAATTTTGAAATGGTTGAAATGCCAAGAGGGGGGGGGGGGTTCAATTGGCTAGTTAAAAATTTAGGCTATCTTTGAAAGCTAAAAACCACCTTTAATTGAATCAATTAGATCACCAAGTTAGGATGCAAAAGCTACTAGACTGTATACTTTCAATCAGTCAAAAACAGAGTTAATCGATTGATTTTACTAAACATATTCTGTTCTGGTATAATCAACCAATTGAAACAGCAAAATAGTCGACTGAAATACTGGGAAAAATACAGAAATGTATATTCGAGTTTTAAACTAGGAACAGTGCATAAGAATGATCAAGACAAGTTCTAAATGATTATGCAAACATGCTCAATGCTGCAAATGTCATGAAAACATGTAAGAACACGAAAAAATGAGTAAAACACAAGTTATTTAACTTTAAATGATTATGCAAGAGATAAGGGTTAGAGAAAAGATGAGATCACAAGATTTTTATAGTGGTTCACTCAAACCTGAGCTACATCCAGTTTGTCAAAGCAACCTGAACTTGACTTTGCACTATTTCCAAAAGATTTACAAAGTATCCACCCTTACACTTTCAAAATATGCAAAAACCACACAAAAGACTCTTGAATCACATAAGAATCACACAAAGCATAGCAAGAACCCTCTTGTAGACCAGGAAAACCACCAGGCGCACACACAAAGCTTGAGAAAGATCAAACCTCAATGGTAGCACAACCCAACCTACCACAAACCACTTTCTCCAAGCTTCAAACCAAGCCAAAAGCTCTAAGAATTGATTCAAGATCAATCTTCAACAACTGTAGTCTGAATGATCACAAAAGAGAGAGTTTCCACAAGCTTTGAGAACAATTTCGCGCTAAAAAATTATCAGAAAACCTCTCTTTCGAAAATCACAGCTCTTATAGTCAAACTGTTACGAAATTCAACTGGTTGATTTCTAAATCAATCGGTTGATTTTATTTGACTTAAGTGAAATTAGTCGATTAAAAGAGACATTTTAACCTGTTGAAAAACCATTCAACAGATTTAAAAACACAACAAAGACCAGATAAATCAAATTAATGCTACAACGTCTACAATATGAATTACAAACTTCAAATACACTTTCTTAATGATGTATCCATGTGGAGAGCACACATTCCAGCCTTGATCAACATGAATACCATCGAATCTCCTTTCCTTCATCAATGTAGGGTTCATTCCAATGGTAATGGCTTCAAGGTAGTTCAAAAGAGCTTCATCATAACTTCATCAAATCTTTAAGAAGCATACTACCTTGGCTTCACATGTCAACATATGAACTTTTACAACATTAATTTCAGCAATGCTATTACTAGTGAGAACCACATCATCAACATAAACCAATAAAACAGTAATAATAGAGGCATATTTCTTCACAAAGAGATAATGGTCAGTAGAGCTTTGTGTGTAGCCAAGAAGAAGTAACTTTGAAGTTAATTTTGATTCCAATTATGACTAGGTGGAAGCGTCATATAGATCTCTTCATGTAAATCTCCATGGAGGAAAGCATTGTCAACATCCAACTAATGAATAAACCAATCACTAGTAGTGGCCAAGGCTAAAATAATGCGTACAGTAGTAAGTTTGACAACAAAAGAGAAGGTTTTGAAATAATCAAGCCTCTCAATTTGAGTAAAACCCTTAGCCACCAACCATGCTTTAAACCTATCAACGATGTCGTCTGGTTTATGTTTGAGTTTGTAAACCCAACGACAACCAATTGGCTTGATGCCAAAATGAGAAGGAACTAAAGTCCAAGTTTGATTTTTGTCAAGAGCATGTAACTAAGCATCCATAGTTTTTTTCCAACAGTCATGTTGAACAACTTCTTTGAAGGAGAAAGGTTCAGCTTGGGCAAAAATATTATGACAAAAGGCAGTATGGTTAGGAGAACAATTATCATAAGAAACATATAAATGCATTACATAAGGTGTGGAAAAAGTATAGCATGAAGTGGAAGCAACACCACAATAATATTGATCTAAGTATCAAAGCCAGTTTTTCACTCTACAAGAAGTTCTAAAATTAGGATCAGTAACTTCAGCATTATCAGAAACAAGACTAGGAACAAGGTCCATAGTAAGGTTAGTTGCATGTGAAACATGTATAGCTAGAAAATCATACATGCTAATATCATTGGAATGGGAATCATCAATTGAAGTAATAGAGTTCTCGGATGGCAAAGAGAATGAGTAAGGAAAAATATTTTTATGAAAGATAACACTCTAAGTCACAAAAATAGACTTGGAGTGAAGATCATACAAAACATATCCTTTTGTTCCAGATTTATAACCAAGGAAAACACATTATACGCTTCGGGAATCCAATTTAGTTCTTCTAGTAGTGACAAAACTAGCATAAGCCAAACAACCAAAAATTTGTAGATTAGAAAAATCGAGTTTAGTAGAATAGACCAATTCATAAGGAGATTGATTATTGAGAAAAGGAGTGGGTAACCTATTAATGAGATGAACAACCAGTTTAAGCGAATAGAACCAGAAAATGTTTGGTATTTTTGCTTGAAAAAGAAGAGCACGACACACATTGAGAAGATGTTGATGCTTTCTCTCAAAAATCCCGTTTTGTTGAGGAGTTGCGACACAAGAAGTTTCATGAAAAATACCCTTACTATTATAGAAATCATTAAGAAGAAACTCTTTGTCATTATCAGAACGTATTTTCTTAAGCTTGCAAGAAAACTGATATTTTGTGAAAGTAATAAAATCTTGAAGAAGGAGTCTGACTTCAATTTTATTTTTAAGAAAAAGAATCCAAGTAAATCTTTAAAAATGCATAACTTTAATCCTTTTAACCAAATTTTGTTAAGTTTAAATGACGTTTCAAGCGCATTTCATGATAGTATTTGAATTGTTTACTTCGTTTGACACACTTTCGCTTCGATGTTAACTCAAATATTATCATAAAATGCATTTAAAATGTCAAAATAAACTTAATAAAATTTGGTAAGAAAGACTAAATCTACGCATTTCTAAAGATGAAGGACTAGATTGATATAAAGTTTCGAAGAGGGACTAATTCCAAAATTCATTTAAACTTGAGGGACAAAAACACATTTAACCCTTTCTTTTATTATTAGTTTTAAATTAGGGTTTTTGTTTTACTTTTTTGCCTACTGCATTGATATGTAATATGTGGTAGAGAAAGTGTAGATTTTTTCTACAATTAGAATCTTTTGATTCATCCTTAAATGTAGTAGGAACGAGTTCTTCTTTGTCTACTGTGAGATGGGATGACGTTGATGACCTTGAGAATGTGAAATATGAACTGAAAGAGACCACGAATCTTTCTTTAAATTCGAATATACCTTCATTTAAAATATATTGATTCAATATATTATTTATATTTATTTACTTTAAGTCAGACACTTAAATATCAAGTTAGCACATAGAAAATCTTAAGAAAAGTTTCGAATGTCATTCTAAAAAGGTTTACTCATTTAATGATCCTATCAGACATGCAAAATTTTGCTATTTAAAACAATTGCTATTTAATGTGAAACTAACTTTACTAATCGATTGATTATTTACGTGGTGTTTGATTAAGAGATGTTTTCTTATAAGTAATAAAAAGCATAGAAACGTGAAAAGTATTTCTTTTAATGTGTGGTTAAGAGGATCACGTGTCTGCATTGTTTTATATTTTAATATTATTGTATTATTTTAAGGTTCTAAATAATATATTTTAATATTTTTGTATTATTTTAGAAAAATTAAGGAATTAAGAACATACCAAATAACTTGCTAAAATTGAACATTGGTAAGAGCAAGTAGCAGCTTGTATTTGGACGTCCAAATTCCCACGTTGATGTCTAACTTGAAAGGCATTGACAACATGAAGCAACCACAACGGTGAAGGTGCTTTAAATGCTACTATCTTTGCCTTTTCGTTTTTCTGGAAACCTTGGAATCAGGTATATTGGAGATGTGCTCTTACTTGGGTTTACCCTTAATGCTGATATCATTGGAGGCATTCCATACACAACTGCCATTGATCCTGAAAAGTATTTTATTTAGAGCTTGTGTTTCACATAACCTTAAACATAACATGTTCATTTTCTAATCGTAAGCCTATAAAGTTTTTCTTATTACTCTGATACAATTTTTTTTATTGATATCAATTAGGAAATTATATTGTATTGATATCAATAAAATTTGTCTTTCTATCTATTTTATTCAAAACTTCTCCACATCACCTACCTTTTACATAGTTGTATGTATAGAGTGTTCATTTATGTTCTCAATATCGTCTTGATGTGACCTTTAGTATTTGACTTTTTATTTCCATTTGTAGTTGAAAATCTGCATTTGCCTTTTAATTAAAAGGCTACCAAATCATATGTCTATTTTTGCATTGGTGTTGAACTTTGAACTTCTAAGATTTATTCAGTGTTTGAATATGTTGAAGCCATGTAAAACTGAAGTTGAAAATCAACCACAAAATTAAGGACCTTCTCGAAACCTTGGAATGTTAGCTAACTTTACACCTTATTTCATTTTATATTTTGTTTAACCAATACTTAAACTTACCATCTTCTAATGTTAACATTTTTCTAAGATTCATATTGGTTACCATAAAAGGGCCTCAGTTTCAACCAATTCCTTCATATGGGATTGAAAGTATAAATATAGTATATCATAGACAGATCTTCTTTTACCCACCCACAATTGGGAATATCATTATTTGGTGTTTGAGTTATACCACTGAAAGCTGATAGAAACTTATGCTCATATCGAACCATATAGCTCAAATGCTTGGAATTTATGACTCACAATTGACCAATGTTAATCATTTATATACAAGTGAAGAGAGAACAAAAAGATATTAAATGCTTCTAAATTTAAATTCTATTGAATTTCATGAAATAGATTCTGAAACTTTTTCTGAAGCAGGAGAAAGGACAAATAACATACTTATTTGGAGAAAAAGAAACATTATGTTGGTCAAGTGTAAAAACCCATAAATAAATTAATAAGTTGGCCTTGTTTCTTTATTAAGTTATGGTTGAATCGTAATGTATAAGTGAGACGATATCTAATGGTGTATTTTTGAATTACTTTACTTGATCAAGTGGATGATATGACTGTAGATTTTATCACTAGTTAGCTTTTTGTTTTATGGACGCTAAAGACTCAAAGAAAGATGTTACATGTAGGGTAATAGATGCACTTGACTCGTAAGTCCAATTTTGTGATTAGATGTTAAATTTCTCAATCCCTTGTACACATTATCATGTTATAATAGCTTAGTTCAATGTTTTGTTGCTTGTGGTAACATAAACCATGTAGCTTAAAAAGAATTGGTTGCATCGTTCTTATATATCTGCTGATATAATATAACTCAAAAACCACTAAGTTGTTGGTATTCTTGCACCCTACTGTAATTTTTTGATAAGACAAGAAGTTTACCATGCTGATTCATAAGTTGATTTGTATGTATGGAATTTTGAATCTCGTTAGTCAAGGCAAAAGATTGAATGTATTGATTTGTGATGATAAGAAAAGAAGCTTATGTTAATGAAGTTTTTGTCTTGTTAAGTGTAGTGATTCTCTTTTGAGGCTCATAATTTTCAATTACATAGGGAGCAAATGATATATTTAAATGATATATTTTAAAATATGTCAAGGTGGCAGGAAAAATGATATATTTAATTTCTCCTTGACAACTAGAATGATCCTCATAATAGACTAGTTTTGGCTTGTATGTACTGTAGCTAACTTGTAGCTTGGAAACTTATTCCTTTGTGTGCCACTAAAACTTAATTGGTAGTGAAAGTGTCACTAAATCCTTTAAGCATTATAATCACAATCAAGCACTGATTTTCTATGTCACATGTTCCCCACCGTGTAATCTAGCTCTCTATAATCTGAGGGTTTGAGTCATTTTGCCATCACAACATTGTGTAAGACCCGCGGAATTTAATTAATTAAATAAATAAATAATTAATAAATGCGAGAGGCTAGTGCATTTATGACATTAAATTTTGTTATGTATGATGTTGAAAAGTGCTAGCTCAAGTGGTTGAGAGTACTTTGATTGTGTGAGAGGACTTGGGTTCGAGTCCTATGTATGCCAATTGTGTGTAGTTTTCTTATTATTGTTTTAATGGTATGTTGGGTCACATTTTTATATGAGATAATGCTTGAATTGTGTGTGTTAGCAAGAAACATAAGTTGGCCTGGTGGTTAGGTTTGACTTGACATTGGGAAGGTCATGGGTTTAAACCTTGGTGAGTCAAATTTAACTCTTTTTGGCTTAAACTTTAGCTGTAAGCTGAATATAAAGGCGGGGATGATTATGGGAGTTAATTCATGTTTTCATCACTATATTTTAACATATGATATAAAGGCTCATGGCCTACTTGACTAAACTCACTGTTTTGTATTTATGGACTTGTTCGTAATTTAATGAAATTTTACATTTCTCATGTTTTGGGAAACGAGGCATTATTATTAAATGAGATTTTAAATAAAGGATGCTGATGTATTATTTCTATTTTATTTTCTTAAATTTGTAATATCCGAAGGGGATGTTACACATTGGACCTGTCTTCCTTGGTCTTTAAGGATCTAAGGATTTACGAGTAAACATGAGACAAATTGCATTTACGTTTGGGTCCCCCAAAAGCACAAAGAATGGAGACAAAAATATGTGGCCTTACGAGAATGTTAAGGTTTTATGACCTTTGCTTCCAAGAATTACTACACATGATCCAGAGAAAAGAGAACTAGTGGAATGGCCTTTCCCTTTTCCAAAAGAATGGACTTAATACAATGGTAAGGAGAACGTAGGTGAAATTACACCTAAAAGCTCACTACGTGTGGCTGTCCTATCAAAGTGTGAAAATGGTAACACATAAGACAAAAAGCTAAAACTCTCAAGCCTAGGGTTGTACCTCCAAACTAAAGTAAAGCCAAATACGTGACCCTTATGCACAGATAAAACCAATAGAGCAAAACAAAAACAATAATGGCATACAAACATCAAGACGAGAACAACAACAAATACTCATCATCACCTTATAACCCTATGCATACTCTTTTAAAATCGCATTCATATATATATATATATATATATATATATATATATATATATATATATATATATATATATATATATATATATGCGGCATAATGGCACGAAGAGAGAATGAAGCAATGCACGTGACCTATTTAATAGAAAGGAAGAGAGAGAAAAAAAAAGACAAAGAAAATCAAACTCTTTATCGATCAGAGATCAAAGACATAAAATCAATCACTATGCCATACAATTCCCATTGTTATAATGTGCATCATAAATATAAAAGGAAAACAATTTGGTGACAAAGTTTATTTTAACAAACTTTGACAGCCCTACGTGGCTTTTGTTTTCTCTTTATTTTTTTAAATTACTTGGACTATATTTGTGTGAAATCTAAATGTTACCTTATCTCACTTTGTAGATGAAAAGTTATCCCTAAACATTCCTTCTCCTCTCATTATTCCCTTTAGTTATCACTCGCAAGTTCCCAGTTTACGAATCAAAATGTGTGAATCTTCTTTGTTCCTTCTCTTTTCATTTTCTTGGACAAAAGGGACAAAGTTCCCAATTTTCATTGCCTCTTTTGGTCGTCCTTCCTAATTAGGGTTTATTGGATGATTTTGTGGGCAACACAGCCATGGAAGAGGGTAGGCTTTGCTTTATTTCATTTTTTTCCATCTTTGTTTTGGAATGATTTTTCTTTTGCTTTTGTGTTTAGGGTTAATTGAAATCCCTTTTTTTCCGAATTGGTTATTGTGGTATGGTTCATGTTGATGAATGTATCATGGGATGGGGATATTATCAGTAGGGTTTATGAGCTTGTTATGGAACATTTACTTATTAGCATCAGTGGGTTTTGGATGAAGAAATGTATACAAACTTTGAAGATAAATGTTGATGTTTAATTGTATTTGTAGCAAGTCATGTATTATATTTATGAAAAAAGTTGCACTGTGTTTGTCATATTAGTAGTCTCTGTGTGACCTAGTGAAATGCAATTTCAAATATATTGGGCACCTTCATGTGGGTAACCTTTTGTACAAAATCATATATTGTGTTTGCCACAAAATCAGATAGTGTTCGTTTGTTCAATATTCAATATATTTTCAGCAATATTTTCTGGATATCTTTTCTAGTGCACAACCTAGGATACCACAGACTATGTGAACCAAGGTTCAATCATCCACATGATTTTGGGGTATGCTACAGGTGAATATGGCTGTAATTTTAGACTCATTTTTTATTTCTTTATTAAATATATTTCTAGTTACTGTTAATTCACTTACCTTGTGAAAACTTTGTAGGGGGCTATTGTTAAGTGTTTTGGCCACTAAAAAAGTGTTCTTGGCCTGCAGCGTATCAATGTATGGGGTCCATGTTTTTATTTATCATATTAATGCTTTTGGAATAGAGATAACTTTATTATGTGCATTAATTTTAAGACAATTTGTTATAAATATTAGTGTGGGTCCATGTTTTTATTTATCATATGTTATTGTTCTACGAGGTGAACCTTCAAAATACAACAACTTCTTTTTGCACCTCCATAAACTTCTACAATGTATGAGGGTGGCCATGAGAAGAAAAAGGAAGTGGAAGGCATAACATTTCCAACTTTTGATTTGGCAATGTACAAGAGGCAAGGAGGAAATGTGTACGTGAGGGTTGCAGGAAATTTTGGATGCTTAGATGTAAAATTAAAACTACCAATATTTTGTACTTTCTTTTGTATTTATATTTTCCTGAGATTAACGGTGTCCTGAGACATATACATCATTCAAAGATAGAAGCTACACCTTTCAAATGGTGTTTGCAAATGAAAATGGCTCTAAATATGTCCAAACCAATTATGTAAATAGTTTGTAGTCTTTGGTAGTCTTGTGTTTTAATCAGATGTGTAGGTTTAGTGCAACACATGTTTTTGTTTGTTATTTGTTGGTTGCAATACATTATGGAGGATGACATTTGATATGGTTGTTGCTATTGAATATTGTTGTATATGAATTTTGTTAGGAAAATATTGATTTCTGCGAAGTAGTTAAATTGGATATAATGTTCTACATTATCTATATTTGACAGAGCGAATACATATTGTTATCCATCCAAAATATATTGTGAATAAGAATATGTTTGACCTTGTATGCGGAAACTCTAACAGTGTTTACCACTTAATTACAAAATGTTCGGTGATGAGTCATTATTTTCTTCCATTCCACTAGCCTTTGTGTACCCATTAGACAGTTGTTCAGTGCTTAATTGTTCATCTTTAGAGTCTTTTTCATCTGTTGGGCTTTATTGGGCCACTGTTTTGAATTTGGACTAATTTCACATTATTTGGCCTAATTTGTGTTTTTAATTATTTTTAGGTATTTGGGTGAAGCAATTTTGGAGCTTGGACGTCAATATTCAATTGAAAAGAGTCGCCACATCATTTCCATGTCATTTCCACGTCAACAAAGTCAATGGGTCAACATTTGAGGCCCAGAGTGGCATTTTTGTAAATCTGAGTGGCAAAGTGGCAATTTTGTAAATAATGAGTGGAAGAGTGAAATGACCACGAGAATTAGGTCTCACTTCATGCACCAGCCGCACCACATCATCTTCTACCTTTCTCCAAGCTTCCATGGAGTAGCCCCTTGCGGTTTTTCACGTTTTTGGCTCATTTTTACCGTTTTTATGCATATTTGACAGCACCCATTGAGGGTTTTACGTTTTGAATTTGTTTTCTTGCTTGGGCAGCTCGTTTTGTGATTTCATTGACTTTGAACAATACCCATTCATGGGGTTTTCACATTTATATATCATAGCACCGTTTTACATTCCATTGGAGCTTTGAAATCTCTTTTTTTGGTCTTAATTTGCGTTTTCAGAATTCGAAAGTTAGGGATTTTGGTTCTGTTTTTGTGATTCCAGAATTGTGGTGTCTAATTGCTCATTCCATGTCTAGCTAAATTCGTGTATTGACTCCTTGATGAAAAAATGCAATGAAGCTTTGAGGTTGTGCTTGCTTATGAAATCTGCCATGTCTCTTTGTTCTAATTCGGGAATGCATTGTGATGAATCTGTTTGTGCTTAATTTACAGAGTAATTGCATGTGTTTGGGTTAAGTTATGTTCATGCTTAATTTATGTAACTTGGCTATCACGAATCTAAGGATATGTGCATTGCTTAATTGCATAATGAAGCTAGATTGTAATTTTCGCTTAGTGGATTATTATCTAGTAGATTGAAAGGAGGCAGAGGTGTTAATTTGGTGGCCTATGATAAGTGAAATTGTGTTTGAATCAAGGATGTCAATACGGTTTTAATCACTCTTTGCATTCAATTTAATATGTTGATTAGCATTCTGAATTTGTCTGCCAACCCCACCTCCCCGTGTTACTGTTGTGTTCATCTGAAAATTGAAGCTTTGAATGAAAATATTGGTCGTTGGGAGACGACTTGGTTCACTTTCACATATTGCATTTAATATGTTTTAATTTGGTGGGGTACGTCCTCTATCAAATTTGGCGTCGTTGCCGGGGACCAATCGTTTCGTTCAAAGTAAAATTTTCAGTGTGTTTGTGTTCTGTGTTTTGGTGTGTGTGTAGTTCAAGTGTGGTTGAGTTGGTATATGTTCATTGTGATGTTAATGTTGTGTTAAGTTCAGTGCCTGTTTCCATTCCTGTGTGTTTCTGTGTAGTGTAGTGAATAGTGTCGCGGCGCGCATGAATAGTGTCATTTGTGGTGTTGTGAATAGTGCATGAATAGTGTCCGAATCTGGCATTTAACTTCTGGATTTTTATTTTGGTAGCTACGGTGCTTTTTTTGACTTGAAATTTTTTCCCCCCACTTCTAAGACATTGAACTTGATTGGAAAAATAGCTGGAGCAGTTGGTATGGTCTGAGTTAAGAGATTCAAAAAAAAATTTGACTGATTTTTAGTGAAACTTCAAAGGACCATAACTTTTGCTCTGGTTATCAGAATCACTATTATTTTATATGGATTTGGGGTAGAATTGGATTTCCCACCTTGTTGGATCCCGCACCGCCGGTTTGCAAACTCAGATTCTCCAGAAAATGCCATTTTCTACATTTCAGCAATCTTTTTTGTGATTTTTCTTCATTTTTTTCCGCTTTTGAAATTTTTTTAAAAATACTTGTGCTTTGAGTTTTGATCTGATTTTTTTGTGCTTCTGTTTGACCACTCAAAGGAATATCCTACCAATTTTCAAGTCATTTGAAGGTCGTTTGAGTATACTTGTAGTTATACCCTATGTTATGCCAATATCACTACAATTAATGCTTTTTGGTGCATGACTAGGGAAAACCCAAGTGAATTACAACCATTTGACCCTGAGATTGATAGGACATTCCACAAAGGAAGTAGGCATCTTAGGAATCCATCTTTGCATGCTGAATATTCAGTGACTTCTCCTGATTCTTCTGACTCTCATCACATTCCTAACACTCCTCATTCTTTGCATTCTGAGCATACTGTTTATTCTGAGCATTTTAATTTTCATACTGATAACATGGCTCAACCTCCTCCACCTCATGAGAGAACCATGAGTGAGCTCACTGCACCAGAGTTCACTTATGATAGTTTATGCATTCAATACCTTGAGGAGGAGGTTCCATATGTGCTGAAAACTGGTTTAATACACTTGTTGCCAAAGTTCCATGGTCTTGCAGGTGAGGACCCGTGCAAACACTTGAAGCAGTTTCATGTCGTCTGTTCCACCATGAAGCCTGCAGATGTACAAGAGGACCATGTATACTTGAAGGCTTTCCCTCATTCTTTGGAGGGTAATGCGAAAGACTGGCTGTACTACCTAGCACCCAGGTCCATCACAAGCTGGGATGACCTGAAGAGATTGTTCCTTGCCAAGTTCTTTCCTGCTTCAAGGACAACAGCCATAAGGAAGGAGATTTCTGGCATTAAGCAGCAATCTGGGGAGACCCTTTATGAGTACTGGGAGAGGTTCAAGAATCTCTATTCAAGCTGCCCACACCATCAGATATCTGAACACCTCCTTCTGCAGTATTTTTATGAAGCAATCAACTTGCTTCCAATCAGAGAGCTCCAACTGCAAGAGTTTGTGGCCTTTGTACATCTGTTGATCATTTTACAGACTCTTGCCCAGCATTGCAACAACAAGCTTCTTCTTCTACACCAGTGGATACCCCTCAGGCCTATGCAGCAAATATTTTCAACAACAATAAGCCCCAACAGTAACAACAAAACCACCATGATTTGTCAACCAACAGATATAATCCAGGATGGAGGAATCACCCTAATTTGAGATGGGGAAACCAGGGTAACCAGCAGCCCCAACAATTTCAAAATGTGCAACCACCTCC